>Ga0209172_10000344_pt1 | contig 132590 bp, 122 predicted proteins | sample LarsenN4metaG_FD_184113 | JGI IMG/M metagenome (GOLD analysis project Ga0209172, IMG submission 184113) | Hot spring sediment bacterial and archeal communities from British Columbia, Canada, to study Microbial Dark Matter (Phase II) - Larsen... ... | reverse complement strand
TCGGTCGAAGCCGATAACGCAGAACTTCGTCACTACTTGGCTCGGTTAGCTCGCAAGTCTCGCTGCTTTTCACGCTGTCCGTATGCCTTGGAGTGTGCCTTGCGTTTGTTTGTTTTCTGCTTCAACAACAGGCAACTTCATAAGCAACACTTTCCAAATTATGCCTCTCATGTCATGGACTTTGTTAGCCCACTATTTTAGACACTCCCATCTTGATATGTTCGTTGACTTGAAGAATTTCATCTTATAATTGCCCTCCGAAAGGATTGAATTTATGGATGCAACCATCAGCCGCGTGAATCGCTCCAAGGAGGATGCCCGGGCGAGTTACAACCGCCTCAGCCGCTGGTATGACGTGATCGCGGGAAGCACCGAGAAGAAATACCGCGATTGGGGCTTGGAGAAACTCTCCGCCCGGCCCGGCGAATCGATTTTGGAAATCGGATTCGGGACAGGTCACTGCCTCGTGTCGCTGGCGAAGGCGGTGGGACCGACCGGTCGCGTCGTCGGTGTGGATATATCCGATGGGATGCTGTCGATCGCGCGGGAACGTTTGCGCTCGGAAGGATTGATTGACCGGGTTGATTTGCACCTCGGCGACGCCGCGAAATTGGACTTTATCGAAGCGGGGAGTCTCGACGGCGTTTTCATGAGCTTTACGTTGGAATTGTTCGATAACCCGGAAATCCCACGCGTGTTGAAAGAATGTCACCGCATCTTGAAGCCCGGTGGCAGGCTGGCGGTCGTATCCATGACCAAGACGAATCCGCCCGGTATGGCTGTCCGCATGTATGAATGGTTCCACAAACACATGCCCAACTATGCGGACTGCCGCCCGATCTTTGCGCGGCAATCCATCGAACAAAGCGGGTTTGTGATTCAAGACGTCAGCGTTTCGTCCATGTGGGGCTTGCCTGTCGAGATCGTGTTGGGGAAAAAAGCGTGAAGATCATCTACATCGCCACCGGCGCCGCGAACATGTATTGCGGCAGTTGCATGCACGATAACGCGCTTGCCGCTGGCATGAAAGCCGCGGGCGAGGATGTCACGTTGTTCCCGCTTTACACGCCGATGCGCCTGGATGAAGAAAGTGTTGGCGAGCGGCAGATCTTCTACGGCGGCATCAAAGCCTATCTGATGCAAAAATATCCGCGTCCGTTCTTTGGGCGCAATCTTTTATTGTGGCTTGCCGGTTCACAAACAATCCTGCGCCTGATGCCCCGCTTCGACATCGGCAGTGCGGTTGACCCGGTCGCAAATGCGGAACTCACCATCTCCATGCTCAAGGGTGAGAGCGGCAACCAGCGCGATTTATTGGAAGAATTCGTGGGGTGGGTCAAGTCAACGTACCAGCCGGATGTCATCCACGTGACGAACGCCCTGCTCATCGGCGTGGTGCGCGAGTTCAAGCGCGCGCTTCGCGTGCCCATCACATGTGGTCTGCATGGCGAGGATATTTTTCTCGAAGGGATGCCCCAGCCCTATCAGAATGAAGCGCTGGCGATCATCCGCGAACGCGCCGCGGACGTGGATCGCTTCCTTGCGATCAGCGGTTATTACGGCGAGATGTTCTCCAAATGGGTGGGACTGGATCAATCCAAAATCGACGTGGTCTATCCCGGCATTGCCTTGGATGATTACCGGGATTTGACCCCCGACTCATCGGACTCCCGACCTTTGACCATTGGATTCCTCGCCCGCTTCGTCCCCGAGAAGGGCCTGCATCTGCTCGTGGATGCTTTTCTCTCGCTGACGCGTTCCGGCGAATTCCCGAACCTGCAACTGGTCGCGGGCGGATACGTCAGCCGCGCCTACAAAACCTATCTCGACGGCATCCGTAAAAAAATTAAAGACAACGGTCTCGAAGACCGTATCAAATTATTGGGCACGCTGGAACGCGCCGACAAGTTGAACTTCTTCAAACAGATCGATGTCTTCTCGGTTCCTGCTCCGTATCGCGAACCCAAAGGGATTTCCATCCTCGAGGCGCTTGCGGCGGGCGTACCGGTCGTCCAGCCCGATCATGGCGTGTACCCCGAATGGGTCAACGCAACTCAGGGCGGATTGCTTCACCGCCCAAACGACAGCCTTGACCTCGCCGAAAAACTCGCGGCACTGTTGCGAAACGAGGATTTGCGCAGACGCCTCGGTCAACAGGGACGACGGGTAATCTTCGAAAAGTTTTCATCCGAGTCCATGACCTCCAGTACGCTGGATGTCATGCGACGGTTGATTCAAAAACGGCCCCTTGACGCATCCGCGTGATAGGCATAGAATTGCGCCCAATATGCTTAAGTCTGCCCGCTGGTTTGCGTATTTTTATTTTTACGGTTTCCGAGAAACGGATGCCGTTGGTGGCGCTTAAGTAGACAGAAATAACTCTGTATGCAAAAAGAGCGAGACCACACGGTCTCGCTCTTTTTATTTTACCCCTCACCCTGCCTTTGACACCCTGCTCCCTTAGGGAGGGGACGAGGTGAGGACGTATCAAGGAGCCATTATGCCAATCCGTGGAATCCGTGGCGCGACCACTGTCACCGCCGATGAACCCGACCTGATCCTGCAAGCCACACGCGAATTGCTGGAGGAAATCCTTGCCGAGAACGAAGGGATGCAACCCGAAGATGTTGCCAGTGCCATCTTCACCGTAACTGATGACCTCGCCTCTACCTTCCCTGCGCAGGCGGCGCGCCAAATGGGCTGGGGACTTGTCCCGATGATGTGTGCCCGCGAGATCCCCGTGCCCGGCAGTTTACCCAGAGTGATCCGTGTCTTGGTTCATTGGAACACGGAACTTGCACAGAATCAAATCACCCACGTCTATTTACGTGACGCCGTGAAACTACGACCCGACTTGGTGGTGGCGCAGTAAACCGTTTGAATGTTGGAAGGTTTAAAGGTTACAAGTTGATCAACCTGTGAACCTGCAACTTGTAAACCTGTAACTTCACTAGGAGAAATTACCATGATGATTATTATGAAAGCCAATGCCACCCCCCAGCAGGTGGAAGCAGTCATTACACGGATAAAGGCAGATGGGTTGAATGTCCATCTCTCGCAGGGAGTCGAAGCGACGATCATTGGCGCCATTGGCGAGACGCACAGTATTCCGCTCGAACGCTACGAAAGCCTTGACGGTGTGGAAGTCGTCCAGCGTATTACCCAGCCATACAAACTAGCCTCCCGCCAGTTCCATCCCGAAAACACGATCCTGCCCATTGACGGGTTCACCGTGGGCGGTGAGGAGATCGCCGTCATTGCGGGACCGTGTTCGGTGGAGAGTCGCTCGCAGATCATTGAGACAGCCCTGGCGGTGAAAGAGGCGGGAGCGTCCGCGCTGCGTGGAGGCGTCTTCAAGCCGCGCACGTCACCCTATTCCTTCCAAGGGCTGGGCGAAGAGGGGCTCGAACTCCTTGCCGAAGCCCGCGAGAAAACGGGGTTGCCCATCGTGGTCGAGATTATGTCACAAGTGCAGATCGACCTGATGGTCAAATATGTGGATGTGCTGCAAGTGGGGGCGCGCAATATGCAGAATTTCAATCTGTTGCGCGCCGTTGGCGAAACGCGTACGGCTGTGCTTCTCAAACGCGGACTCTCCGCCACCATCGAAGAATTACTCATGTCTGCCGAATATATTCTTGCCGGGGGGAACCAACGAGTGATGTTGTGCGAACGCGGGATCCGCACGTTTGAGACAGCCACGCGTAACACGACTGATATCAATGCCATCCCTGTTCTGAAAAACCTGACTCATCTGCCTGTTATTCTCGATCCGTCTCATGCCACCGGTCATGCGGATTATGTTGCCGCCATTGCGCGTGCTGGCATCGCTGCCGGAGCGGACGGTCTCATCGTGGAAGTGCATCCTGACCCTGCACACGCGGTCTCCGACGGCAAACAGTCCCTCAAGCCTGAAAAGTTTGCCGCCATGGTCAAGCAAATCGGGCAGATCGCCCAGATCATGGGACGTAAATTGGCTGTGGCGCAGGGTGAATATATGAAGCAGGGTTGGGCTTAAATCTGCAAGGGTAGTTGGTCATTACCATTGACCGATTACTTTATCAAACCATTCAGCCAAAAGGAACCCAGATTATGATGATCATCATGCACCCCAGTGCAGCCAAAGAACAGATCGACGCGGTCATTGCTGAGATCGAAAAACAGAATTTAACTTCCCATCCCATCTTCGGGGTCGAACAGACCATCATCGGTGCAGTCGGTGATGGGCATTACGTCGCCAAGGAAATCTTCGAAGCGCTTCCCGGCGTGATGGAAGTCCAGCGCATTTCGAAACCTTACAAACTCGCTTCGCGCCAATTCCATGAACAGGACTCCGTCTTTCAACTCGATGGTTTCACTGTCGGCGGCACGGAAATCCCCATCATCGCCGGACCCTGCTCGGTAGAGTCTCGTTCACAGATTCTTGAGGTCGCGCAGGCGGTCCGTGAAGCGGGAGCCAATGCTTTACGCGGCGGAGTGTTCAAACCGCGCACATCGCCATATGCCTTTCAAGGCTTGGGCGAAGAGGGGCTTGAATATCTTGTCGAAGCGCGCGAAAAAACCGGCATGCCCATCGTTGTCGAAGTGATGGCGGTGTCGCAGATCGCAATGATGGAAAAATATGTGGATGTCTTTCAGATCGGTGCACGCAACATGCAAAACTTCAATCTTCTGCGTGCGATTGGTGAGACACGCACACCTGTCCTTTTCAAGCGTGGAATGTCCGCCACCATCGAAGAAATGCTCATGGCAAGCGAATACATTCTCAGTAGCGGCAATACACGCGTCATGTTGTGCGAGCGCGGCATCCGCACGTTTGAGACTGCCACGCGCAATACTACCGACATCAACGCCATTCCTGTTCTCAAGAAACTTACGCACCTGCCTGTCATTATCGACCCAAGTCATTCCACGGGCGATTCCGACTTTGTCTCTGCCATTGCTAGGGCAGGAGTTGCCGCAGGCGCCGATGGCATTATCGTCGAGGTTCATCAGGATCCTGCCCACGCCATTTCCGATGGCAAGCAGTCGCTCACGCCGGAAGCATTTGCCAAAATGGTGAAGCAGGTCAAAGCGGTGGCAGAAGCGGTGGATCGCAGGTTAGTCTCCCCTCTCCCTATGGGAGAGGGGCAGGGGTGAGGGATGAACGAGCCTGACTTTAATCTCGCAGGATCAAAAATCGTCATCATCGGATTGGGATTGATGGGCGGCTCGCTCGCGTTGGGACTGCGCGGAAAGTGTGCCGCGCTGTACGGGATCGACCCGCATCTTCCCACGCTCGAACTTGCCCTCTCCCAACACATCGTGGACTACGCTGACAGCGACCCCGCCAAACTCCTGCCCGAAGCGGACCTCGTCATCTTGTCCGCACCTGTGCCCGCGATTTTGACTCTGCTGGAGCGACTGCCCTTTTTCACACCCAACCCTTGCATTGTTATGGACGTGGGGTCTACGAAAAAACAAATTGTTGATGAGATGTCTCGCCTGCCTGAACGCTTCGACCCCATCGGTGGACATCCCGTCTGCGGCAAGGAAAAGCTCTCCCTCGCCAACGCCGAACGGACACTCTACTACGCCGCACCTTTTTTGCTGACTCCTCTCGAACGGACTTCCCCGCGAGCGCTCTCGGCTGCCAACCAAATTATTGAAGCCCTCGGCGCAAAAGGTACTGTACTTGACGCCGTTGAACATGACCGCATCCTGGCATCCACGAGCCACTTGCCTTTTCTGCTTGCCTCTGCCTTGGCACTTACCACACCGAAAGATGTCGCAACTTTTGTTGGTACCGGCTTCAAATCCACGAGCCGCGTAGCAGGAACACCATCTTCCATGATGTTGGGTGTCCTGCAATCCAATAGGGAAAATGTTCTGAATGCCTTACGCGGTTTACAAAAGCAATTATCTGGGATTGAATCTGCACTTGCGTCCGATGACTTTTCACAGCTGGAGGTCATCCTGAACCAATCCCGCTCCAATTATCAAACCTTGATTGGCAATTGATTATTGTATTCTGATGACTTCACTCATGCCCATTCTCTCCCCTTCTCTCCGCATTATCCCAATCAAGCATCCCCTCAATGCCACCGTCCGTGTTCCCGGTTCCAAGTCGCTGACCAACCGCGCCTTGCTCATCGCCGCCCTTGCGGATGGGACCACGCGTCTCGCCAATGCCCTTTTCTCAGACGACTCGAAATACTTTGCCAAAGCCCTTCAAACTCTCGGCTTTGATGTACAGCTTGATGAAGCCAAGCGTGAAATGATTGTCACAGGCCTGGGTGGAAAAATCCCTGCAAAAAAAGCGGAGCTCTTTATCGGTAATGCCGGGACTGCTGCAAGATTCCTTTCTGCATTCCTGACCCTGGGACATGGCGAATATATTCTCGATGGCGACCCGCGCATGCGCGAGCGTCCCATTGGTGATCTGGTGGATGCGTTGACTCAACTCGGTTGCGATATTCAGCCAGTGCAGAATGCGGAAGGCAGAATGCAGAAGGGGCAAATATGCCCGCCGATCAAGATCAGTGGTTCAGGTTTGAAAGGTGGCAAGACAAAAATTGCAGGCGACATTTCTTCCCAATTTCTGTCAGCTCTACTGATGACTGCTCCCTATGCCCAATCTCCTGTCGAAATCGAACTCACCACCGACCTCAACTCCAAACCCTACGTGGACATGACCATCTCCATCATGAAAGACTTCGGCGTAGGGATGGAACGCAATGGATATTCACGTTTCACGATTCACCCATCAGCCTATTTACCAATTACCAATTACCCAATTGAATCCGACGCCTCCGCCGCCTCCTACTTCTTCGCTGCACCCGCCATTTGTGGTGGGACGGTCCGCGTCGAAAACATCTCCTGTAACTCTATACAAGGAGACATTGCCTTTCTTGATTTACTTGTCCAAATGGGATGCGATATCAAAGAAGAAGAGAACCATATCGAAGTTACTGGTGCAGAAAATTTGCGCGGCGTCGATGTCGACATGCGTGATATCCCCGACACTGCCCAAACACTGGCGGTTATTGCTCCTTTTGCTTCTTCCCCGACGCGAATTCGTGGCATTGCCTCCGCCCGTGTCAAGGAGACAGATCGTATCCACGCGACATGCATCGAATTGGCGCGACTGGGCGTCCGTGTGGAGGAACACGAAGATGGCATGACCATTTATCCATGCCAGACCTTCCAGCCCGCCACCATTCATACCTATAACGATCACCGCATGGCGATGGCGTTTTCCCTCATTGGTTTGCGCTTCGATGGCGTTACCATCGAAAATCCGTCCTGTGTCTCCAAGACCTTTCCAAACTTTTTCGACGTGTTGGAAGTATTGCGATGATAAAACTTGGCTTGATCGGTTATCCAGTCAGTCATAGCCTGTCTCCAAAAATCCAAACTGCTGTGCTCAAAGCATGTGGATTGGATGGCGATTACTCCCTGTTTCCAATTCGACCCAATGATGTACATGAATTGAAGGATCTGCTCGCCCGTGTCCGTTCCGGCGAGATTACCGGACTCAACGTCACCATTCCACACAAGCAAAATGTGATTCCGTGGCTCGATGAATTAACTCCCACAGCCAAAGCCATTGGTGCCGTGAATGTGATATACATGCGAAAAGACAGTCTCATTGGCGACAACACCGATGCCCTTGGTTTTTTGTCTGACTTAAATCGCTTTCTGGTTGAAGGTCAATCAAAAATCGCAAATCATAAATCCGCAATTGTCTTGGGTGCCGGAGGTTCTGCTCGGTCAGTTGTTTATGCCTTATGCAACGATGGCTGGAAAGTGACCATTGCCGCTCGCCGCCTGGAACAAGCCCAACAACTTGCTTCTCAATTTGAAGGTGCCGGGGCAATAGAACTTAACTTTCAAACCTTACAACCTTCCAGCCTGCAACTGATAGTAAATACCACCCCCCTCGGCATGATCCCCAACGTGGATCAATCTCCTCTTCCTGAAAACATCTCCCTTCCAAAACACACCATGATCTATGATCTGGTCTACAATCCACGTGAGACCAAACTCGTCCGCGATGCCCGCGCCCAGGGACTGCACGCCACGACCGGACTAGGCATGTTGATTGAACAAGCCGCTCTAGGATTTGAATTGTGGACAGGACTCAACCCTTCGCACGAAGTTTTATGGAACGCCGTTGAAAGCTGATTACTGCTCACTGAATATTGGAGACTGAAATGCCCTTACGCTTCCTCACTGCTGGTGAATCCCACGGACCCTCACTCACAACCATCCTTGATGGGATACCTGCTGGACTTCCACTCACCGCCTCCATCATTGACCTTGAACTGGCGCGCCGACAAAAGGGCTATGGTTCCGGTGGGCGCATGAAGATCGAAAAAGACACTGTGCAGATCCTTGGTGGAGTCATGGCTGGTGAAACGACCGGCGCGCCGATCGCCATGCTTGTGCAAAACGATGACCATGTTAAATGGAAAGGCAAAGCGGTCGAGCCGATGATCGCTCCACGACCAGGTCACGCGGATTTGACCGGCGCGGTCAAATATGGCTATAGGGATTTGCGCCCTGCCCTGGAACGTGCCTCCGCCCGTGAAACGACGATGCGAGTTGCAATGGGGGCGGTATGCAAACACTTTCTTTCTCAATTCGGGATTATCGTTGGCGGATATGTCTCCTCCATTGGAGAAATCTCTGCTGATTTTGGCGAAATTCCCTACGAAGAACGCTTTATCCGCGCTGAAGAATCAGATGTGCGTTGTCCAGTGGAATCGTCCGCGCAGAAGATGCGCGATGAGATCGAGAAGACCATTCAAGGCAAGAACACTCTCGGCGGGATTCTTGAGATCGTTGCCTTGAACGTCCCCGTTGGGTTGGGAAGTTTCATGCAATGGGACAAGCGTCTGGAAGCAAAATTGGCAATGGCAGTCATGTCTGTGCAAGCTATCAAAGGCGTTGAAGTGGGCGACGCGTTTGATAACGCAAAGCGTATTGGTACGCAGGCACATGATCCTATCAACTTGCGACATTCAAACTTGCAACGTGCAACCAACAGAGCTGGTGGCACCGAAGGTGGTATCAGCAATGGTCAGCCCATCATTATCCGCGCGGCGATGAAACCGATTGCAACAACGCTCACCCCTCAACAAACCGTTGACCTTGCCGCCGGAGTGAATGCTCCCACCAGATACGAACGCTCCGATTTTTGTCCTGTACCACGTGCCGTTCCCATTTTGGAAGCGATGGTCGCTTTTGTATTGGCAGATGCCTTGATCGAGAAGCTTGGCGGTGATTCGATGAATGAGATGAAACCACGTTTTGAATCCTTGCGAAAAGCCACGCTCGAAGACTTGCCAATGGATAACGTTCCTCATGTGTTTTGGGAATAGACACTTATTACTTTCCACTTTCTATCTATGTCACACATTTTTCTTTATGGTCCCTCCGGTTCGGGTAAAACCACAATTGGCAAACGACTTGCAGATAATCTCCGATTGCCGTTTGTTGACTCTGATCAAGTTCTCGAAGCGAATGCAGGTATGTCCATTCCCCGGATTGTGGAGGCGGATGGAATGTCCAAGGTGCGCGAGTGGGAAAGCGCTGCTTTGAGGCAGATCATATCTGGTAAAGAAAGTGTCGTTGCTTTGGGCGGTGGAGCACTGCTGCGAGAAGAGAACCGCGCTTTGGTTGAAGACAGCGGCACGGTTATTCTGCTGGCTGCGAACTTAGAAACGTTGGTGGATAGACTCCAACATGACACGAATCAACGTCCGCTATTGGCAGGCGACCTGAGATCAAAACTTGCTTCTTACCTGGGCGATCGTGCGGAGCATTATGCTTCTTTCCCATTGAAAATTCAGGTGGATGGAAGACCGCCGGAACAACTGGCATATCAGGTACAAGTTATGGTAGGACGGCATCATCTTTCTGCAATGGGTGAGTATGATGTGCTTGTAGCGCAAATTGCTCGCGAAGCATCCCTGTGGGACAACTTGCGCTGCGGGAACTTTGTCGTCACCGACGAGAACGTTGCAAAAATCCATTTGGATAAGATCAAACAAGCCATTGGGCAGGATGCTAAAGCGGTCATCATCCCAGCAGGAGAGGATCACAAGAATCTCGAAACCGTCTCCCGCTTGTGGAAGTCCTTTCTCGAAATTGGACTGGATCGCAAGAGCACGGTCATTGCCCTGGGCGGCGGTGTGGTTGGCGATATGGCAGGCTTTGCCGCCGCGACCTACATGCGTGGGATCGATTGGATTGCCATGCCGACCACCTTGCTTTCGATGGTGGATGCGTCCATTGGCGGCAAAACCGGATTTGATTTGCCTGAGGGCAAGAATTTGATCGGCGCGTTCTACCCACCGAAGATGGTATTGGCTGATCCATCCTTGTTGAAAACCTTACCGGAATGTGAACTGATTTCTGGTATGGCAGAGGTGGTGAAGCATGGCATTATCTCCGACCCGGAATTGTTTGAGTTATGTTCACGCGGCATGGATTGGGTGAAGGCGAATCTCGAAGAGACTGTCAAACGGGCAATGGCAGTGAAGATCAAGGTCATTGAAGAAGACCCATACGAAAAGGGGATTCGCGCTGCGTTGAATTTGGGACATACGGTTGGACATGCTGTTGAACTGGTCAGCAAATTTGAACTGCGGCATGGTGAAGCAATATCTATTGGAACCGTTGTAGAAGCGAGGTATGCCGAGCGGATCGGAATTGCAGACAAGGGACTGGCTGACAGAATTGCTGAAACTTTGATAGCATTGGAATTACCGACCCAAATCCCAGATGGCGTGCCGCATGGAGAGATCATCCGTGCCATGCGGGTGGATAAGAAGAAGAATGCGAAGGCGATCCGGTTTGCGTTACCTGCTGAGATCGGCAGGGTGGAGTTGGTGGAAGTGAGTGATTTAGAATCAGTATTAGATGATGGACGATAGACCATTGACCATATTGCCCATCGTCCATGGTATATCGTCAAAGTGAGGAATCATGAAAATACTTGTCCTGCATGGACCGAACCTGAATTTATTAGGCACGCGCGAGCCAGAGGTGTATGGCTCGATGACGCTTGCAGATATTAGTGAAAGGTTGAAGGAATTGGGGAGAAAATTGGGAGCCGAAGTGACTTCATTGCAATCGAATCATGAAGGTGCGTTGATCGATGCTCTTCACGATGCACGGACCTGGGCAAATGGCGTGGTGTTCAACCCCGGTGGATATACCCACACATCCATTGCGCTGCGCGACGCAATTTCGGCGATCCAAATTCCAGTGGTGGAAGTGCATCTTTCGAATGTGTATGCTCGTGAAGAATTTCGGCATGTATCGATGATCTCGGCGGTCTGCAAGGGGAAGATCACCGGGTTCGGCTGGCGGTCTTATTTGTTGGGCTTGCGTGCACTTGTCGAACAGCTTTCCGATTAATGGATCCCGAAGGTTTGGGAAGAGAACTAATTTATCTCGAATAACCTTTGGGACGGAGAATTAACGGATTCGATTCCAGGGTGGGGAACGTATATTAAACGGGAGCAGGTTTCGGCTGATTTGGAGCCGTAGGCAAGTCGTCAGGTAAGTTAATTTACGGTAATTGCGTCCATATCCCTAATCAGCAGGCTGTACGCTCTCAGTTTTTTCTCATTGAAAGGTTCTATAGTTAGGTAAGTCTGTTCCGGTGATGTTCTCTCAACTATTCGTTGAATGACCGCTTTGCGGTATGTAATGAATGGATGGCAATGAACGAACCGTCAGTTTCAAAGGGTACTCGCTTTAGTCGTTTGCGTGAACGTGTTCGGGGGATGCTGCCCTTCGCGTCGGGTGTTGCAGCGACCCTGTTGGCTCTCATTCTGTACAGTTTTCTTTTCCCTGATAGACAATTGACAACCAAGGATGTAAATGAGGCGGTCGCGAACGCGATGGCTTCCGCCACTCCGCGCCCCCCGTATTCGGAGGAGGTGTACCGGATCATTCAACCTTCCCTGATCTTGATCCAGGCTGACCTGCCGGATGGCGAGAAAAGCCTGGGGAGCGGGGTGATCATCGATGATGCGGCTGATATCCTGACTAGCCTGCATGTGGTAAATAATGCCACAAAGATCATGGTCACATTTGCAGATGGGACTCATTCAGATGCTGTGATCGTCTCGGCGCAACCTGAAATGGATATTGCTGTGCTTCAGGCGGTGACGCCGCCACCGCAATTCGTGCCTGCGGTGCTGGGAAACCCGGGCGCATTACAGGTCGGGGATGAGGCGTATGCGGTCGGGCATCCGTTTGGATTGTACGGTTCGATGAGTGCGGGTGTGATCTCGGGTTTTGACCGCACATTCCAGCCGAAGACCAGTCAGGTCGAGTTAAAGGGGCTGATCCAGATCGACGCGGCAGTCAATCCCGGTAATTCAGGCGGTCCTTTGTTGAATCGATATGGTCAGGTGGTGGGGATCATCACAGGCATTGTGAATCCGACGGAAGAAAACTTTTTTGTGGGCATCGCGTTCGCGGTTCCAATTACCACGGCTGCGGGTGGTGCGGGAATGCCGCCGTATTAATTAAATGAAAATGTTCCGCAGGGGCTCAGCCCTTGCGGGAACTTCGACCAAACATTATTTTGAGGAGATGAGTTATGGTACTGGAACAGAAACCTGAAAACCGGACTCCGATGGAGAAAGTGTTATATGAAGTGAAGAAGGTCATTGTCGGGCAGGACCATTTGCTCGAACGGATGATCGTGGCATTGCTGGCACGCGGTCATATTTTAGTGGAAGGTGTGCCGGGACTGGCGAAGACAATGGCGATCAAGACCCTGGCGGAATCAATCGGAGGGGATTTCAAACGCATCCAATTCACGCCTGATCTTGTTCCCGCTGACCTGGTGGGGACGCGCATCTACAACCAGAAGACCGGCAAATTCGACACTTCATTGGGTCCCGTTTTTACAAACCTCCTGCTTGCCGACGAGATCAACCGCGCTCCCGCCAAGGTGCAGAGCGCCTTGTTGGAAGTGATGCAGGAACGACAGGTGACCATCGGGCGCGAGACGCACAAAGTTCCCAGTCCCTTTCTTGTGCTGGCCACACAAAACCCCATCGAGACCGAGGGAACATATGCCCTGCCCGAAGCGCAGGTGGATCGTTTCATGCTCAAGGTGTTGATCGGTTACCCGACTTCCACGGAGGAGTTTGTCATTGTTGAGCGGATGACTTCCACCCTGCAGGCAGTACAAAAAGTGCTGACCACCGACCAGTTGTTGGCTCTACAAAAGGAAGCGGACCGCGTTTATGTGGATCCGGCATTGATCGAATATGCCGTCCGCATGGTGACTGCCACGCGTAACCCCCAGGAAGTGGGATTGAAGGAATTACAGCGGTACATCATGTTTGGCGCGAGTCCGCGCGCATCGATCAACCTGATTCTGACGGCGCGCGCTCTTGCCTTCGTACGCGGACGCAACTACGCCCTGCCTCAGGATGTCCTCGATATGGCGCTGGATGTAATGAGGCATCGTCTTGTGCTGACCTACGAAGCCCTGTCCGACAATGTGACAGGCGACGACATCCTGAACAAGATCCTTGACCGTATCCCGATCCCAGTGGTGCCTTTGCATGAGCATGTTGACATCCGTAGCAACGCCTGATACTCCTGAACGCATTCTTCTACGGCTGGATTGGAGTGTCATCCGCCGGTTGGATGGCTTGTTGCAGGGTGATTACCGTTCCCTGTTCTACGGTTTTGGCGTGGATTTCGCCGACCTGCGCGAGTACCAGCCCGAGGACGATATCCGATATATTGATTGGAATGTCACCGCGCGCATGGATACGCCGTATGTGCGGCAATACCATGAAGACCGCGAAATCACCGCGTGGTTCCTGCTCGACTTGAGTCCCTCCGTGGATTTTGGGACGGTGCAAAACCAGAAAAGAACCATGCTCGTCAATTTTGTGACGGTGCTGGCGCGTCTGCTGACGCGCCACGGGAACCGCGTCGGGGCGATGATGTTCGGGGGCAGGATACAGCACACGGTCCCGGCGCGAAGCGGGAAGGTGCAGGTTCTCCGTCTGATCAACGACATGCTGAGACAGCCGCGCCTGCCCAACGCGCCATTTACGAATCTCAAGACCTTTTTCGACGGCGCGTTGAAATCGATCAAACGTCGTTCGCTCATTTTTATCCTCTCCGATTTCATCAGTGAACCGGGATGGGAGAAACCCCTCAACCTGTTGAACCAGCATCACGAGGTGCTGGCGGTTCGGTTGTGGGACCCGCGTGAAATGGAACTCCCGGATGTAGGCATGGTGGTGATGGAGGACGCGGAAACCGGCGAACAATTATACGTGGATACGCACGACAAAAAGTTTCGTCAGCGATTCTTCGACGCGGCAAAAAAGCGCGAAGCCAAATTGGATGATGCCTTCAAACGCGCAGGCGTGGATGTGTTGTCGCTCTCGACGGAGGATGACATAGTGCGTTCCATCACGCGTTTTGCAAAACAGCGGCAACAACGCAGGAAAAAGTGATCATGTCCTTCATTTGGCCTGTATTGCTTTATTTGCTGCTTTTTGTCCCGCTTTTGTTCTGGCTTTATGCCCGAATGCAACAGCGGAAAAAAGTATTCGCAGCGCGCTATGGAAGTCTGGGGATCGTCAACAACGCGGCTGGGAACCGACCCGGTGTGCGCCGCCATGTTCCCGCGTTCCTTTTTCTGGGTGGAATCGCGATCCTGATTTTTTCACTGGCGCGTCCGCAGGCGACCATCAATGTGCCCAAACTCGAAGGAACGGTCATTTTAACCTTCGATGTTTCAGGCAGCATGTCGGCGGAGGATGTACAGCCGAATCGCATGGAAGTGGCAAAAGCCGCGGCGCTTGATTTTGTCGATAAACAGCCGGCCAATGTGACAATTGGGGTGGTCGCTTTTAGCGATGGCGGCTTGTCGGTGCAGCCTCCGACGAGGGAAAGAGGCGAGACTATTGCCACGATTGAGCGGCTCGTGCCGCGCCGCGGCACCTCCCTGGGAAATGGGATTCTGGTTTCGCTGAACGCGATTGCGGTCGATGCGGGTGATCCATCGTTCTTGAATCCGAACGATCTTTCCTCCCCTGAAACACCTGCCTCCCCGCCTCAGGGATGGTATCCTTCCGCAGTGATCGTTCTGTTTTCTGATGGGGAAAATAATGCCCAGCCGGCCCCTGCTGTTGTGGCGGACCTTGCAGTGGACTTGGGTGTGCGTATTTATACGGTCGGAGTCGGAACCCCGGCTGGGGCTGACATCCAGGCCGAAGGCTTCACCATCCATTCACAACTGGATGAACCCATGCTGCAATACATCGCGGTGACGACGGGAGGAGCGTATTACCATGCCGGGAACGAGGAGGAAGTGAATCGCATTTACAGGGATCTGCAACCGAGGTTGTCGATCAAGCCGGAGGACCTTGAATTGACCTCCATTTTTGCGGGTATTGGCATGCTTGTTTTTTTGATCGGAGGGATGTTATCGCTGTTTTGGTTTGGCCACGTGCCATGAACACGGCAATGGCATTCGACGCGGTGCATGGAGGCAATAGATGAACATGCTATGGCCCGGAGCCTTGATTCTCTTTGTCCTACTCCCGCTTATCGTCGGCGTCTATATTTGGATTCTCCGCAGGCGCAGGCGCTTCGCGGTCCGCTACTCGAGCCTGTCACTGGTGCGGGAGGCGGCTGCCAGTCAATCGTGGTTGCGGAAGCATCTTCCCTTCCTCCTTTTCCTGTCGGCCCTGGCCAGCCTGGTATTGGCGCTGAGCCGCCCTGTGGCAACCATCATGGTGCCGTCCGATAGGGCTACGATCATCCTCGCAATCGATGTATCGAGGAGCATGTGTTCGACAGACATCCCCCCCAACCGCTTACAGGCGGCCAAGGAGGCGGCGCTGAAATTCGTGCGCAACGACCAGTCCGGTCGGCAGATAGGGATCGTTGCGTTTGCCGGTTTTGCCGAATTGATCCAGCCGCCCACAAAGGAGCTGGGTCCGCTGGAAGATGCCATCTCCAATCTAACCCCTGCCCGCAGGACGGCAATTGGCAGCGCCATCCTGCGATCCATTGACGCAATTGCTGAAGTGGATGAGCGGGTCGCACCAAGCGACATCAGCGCAGCGCCTCAGGCGCCCCAGCCGCAGCTCCCGGAGGAGGAACTCGTTCCGCACATCATCGTGTTGCTCACAGACGGTTCGAGCAACGCCGGTCCATTCCCCTTGACCGCTGCAGAACAGGCAGTGGAGCGCGGCATCCGCGTCTACACGATCGGGTTTGGAACCACAAACAACACTTCCCCCATGGATTGCGGCGATCCCTTCCAAGAGTTCGACCAGTTTGGCGGAGGTGGATTCGGTTCCCCGTTTGGGGGAGGCGGTGGAGGATTCCGCCGAGAGATTGACGAAGAGACACTCAGACAGGTCGCCGACCTGACAGGCGGCGCCTATTACATGGCAACCAGTGCGGACGAACTTCAGAACGTTTTCCAAAGCCTCCCCACATACCTGATTGCCACGCGCGAGACGATCGAGATCAGTGTATTCTTCACCGCTTTTGCCGCCCTTCTTGCAGTGTTTGCCCTGCTTCTGTCGTTTCGATGGCATCCGTTAACCTGAGGACCGAGAAAACGAAGATTGCAATCACTCCGAGCCCTCGGGGTGATTTTTTATTGTCAAGGTTGTTGCCTTTCGCTCGGATATGCTATATTCGGGCAAATCAATGGAGCCATATGGACGAACGACTTAAGAGTTTCTGGGCAGGCGCGCGGGCGGAATTCCCGCTGCTTGTTGGTGTTTTCCCTTTCGGCATGATCTACGGCGCGCTGGCGCTCAACGCAGGTTTGTCGAAACCCGCCGCGCAAATGATGTCGTCTGTTGTTTTTGCGGGATCATCCCAATTTATCGCGGCACAACTGATCCATGAATCTGCCCCAGGAATTGTGATTGTATTGACCATTGCCGTGGTGAATCTGCGGCACGTGCTGTATTCCGCTTCTCTCGCCCCGTATCTTGCCTCCCTTTCGACGCGCTGGAAGACGCTGTTGAGCTACCTGCTCACCGACGAAGCGTATGCCCCAACGATCCTTAAATATGAACAGGAGGGTATCCAGCCTTTCTCACACTGGTTCTTGTTTGGGGCGGGGCTGGCGCTCTGGTCAACCTGGCAGGTGAGCACTGCGCTTGGGATCTTTCTCGGCGCGGCCATCCCGGAGTCATGGTCGCTGGATTTCGCCCTACCGCTTACATTTATCGCCATGGTTGTGCCGATTTTGAGGAATCGATCGGCCGTTGCCGCGGCGCTCGCGGCGGGGGTGATGGCATTACTGACCTATTCACTCCCTTACAAACTGGGGCTTATCCTGGCTGCCTTGGTTGGGATTATCGTAGGCACATTTCTGGAAGGGCGGCAAGCCCGGAGGGTGTCCCGATGAATATCTGGTTGGTAATGGCGCTGGGTGGGTTGGTCACGTTTGGGATGAGGTTTTCCCTCATTTATCTATTTGGCAGGTTTCAGGTCCCGGAAACGATGCGGAGGGCATTACATTATGTCCCGCCTGCGGTGTTGTCAGCGATCATCTTCCCTGAATTGTTCATGCACGGCGATGAACTTTATCTTGCAATGGATAACGACCGCCTGTTTGCCGGACTGATTGCGATCATAGTGACATGGTACGGAAAAAACACCCTGATTACAATCATCGTTGGGATGATCGTTCTATTCCTGCTTCGTTCCGTGTGATCATCGACCCTGTGGGGTTACATGAACATCGTGTAGACTTGGTTGCCGCCCTCGCGTTTGGCTTGTGTTACCGCCTCCAACGCCCTGCGAATGATGACTTCCATATCGGTGGAAGCGGTGATATGAGCGACAGAGGCGACCCCCGCGCTAATCGCCATATTAACAGCGGTTCCATCCTTCAGGGAGATGCTGGTGTTCATGATGCCTTTAATGATGCGGTCAGCGACCTTTTCCGCATCCTGCCCGATCACGCCGGGGAGGATCAACAGGAAAGTATCATCTTCATACCGGCCGACCCCATCGTAGGGTCTGCTTTTCTCCCGAATGCCCTGGGCGATCAATTTCAATATGTCATCCCCGATGCTTTTTCCATACCGTTCGTTAATGGATTTGAAATGATCGATGTCCAGTGCAATCAAACTCAGCGGAGATTGAGCGCGGCGGGCGCGTTCCAACTCGCCAATTGAAAGCCCGAGGAAAGCCTTTTGGTTTAACACCTGGGTGAGGGGGTCATTCATGGCAGTGTTTTCAAGTTCGCCTTTAGCCTGTATCAGGCTGTCCCCCAGGGCAAGAATCCGCTCTCCAATGTGTACACGGGATTTCAATTCAACGGGGACGATGGGCTTATGGAGATAATCGTCTGGTCCCACACGCGGTGACGCAATGTCCGTTTCCTGCAGTTTTACTGTAATCAGCAGAATGTAAATGTAATAGGGAGGACTGGCTTCGCGCACGCGCCTTATGAATTGCTTTTCCTCTATATCGGTTGAGACACGGTCTGCAATGACAAACTGTATGTCACCTTCCTGAAGCAACTGCATGGCGATCTCGCTGTTCTCCGCCGGAATGATCTCATGTCCGTTACGCTGTAAGACCTGCTGGATGACGGTTCGTTCCATGAGATCGTTGTTGAGGACGAGGATTTTCATGACCAGTGCGCCTCCTGTTTTTTAATTATATCCCATGATGCGGGGTGTGTTGACAAACCCATCCTCCCATAGTAATATTTGCGGCGCTTTGACCACGCCGAGGTAGCTCAGTGGCAGAGCAGGGGACTCATAAGCCCTTGGTCGTGAGTTCAAATCTCACCCTCGGCACACTCGAACCCGCGCAAGCGGGTTTTTGTTTTAGTACCCCTGGGTCTTCAGGGTAGTTGCTTAACTTCCAGCGCCGACTTCAAAACCTCCGGCAACTCGCCCGAATATGTTAATATGCCTCACAACAAACAACCCGCAAGCTACGTAGCCTGCGGGTTGCTCTTTTACATCGCGTCGCTGGTCATGATAAATAGTGGGGTCATCTCGAAGCTTTCGAATTTCGGACGCAAGCGTTCCGTGTTATAGAATCGTTCCACGTTGACCGTCTTCTTCGTACTCGTGACGATGTCGATGGGGATGTTGTCGTAGCGTCCGTTCTTGAGCACCACCAGCCGCCCGTGCAGTTTCTTGAGAATGAGGTCGAGCGCCAGATTGCCATACGCCATCGGGACGATGGAGTCGATGGCGTCCGGGTCGCCGCAACGAACGAGATATCCCAATTTTTGGTTGACCGTGTCCACAGAGCGACCGTTGTTGTACTTGGCGGTGTAGTCTTTGAGGTGTTCCGAGACCAGGTCGCCGATGCCGCCCAGTTTGGCATGACCGAAGGCGTCGGTGGTCTTGTCCTTGAAAACCATTTCACCGCCTTCGAACATGGCGCCCTCCGAGACCAGCACCACGGAATAATGACTCGGGTTGTATTTGCGATCCATCATGAGCAATTCGGCAAGCCGCTCGATGTTGAACTTGAACTCGGGGATGACGCAGCGATGTGAGGCTCCTGCCATTGTGGGGAGCATGGCGGTGAACCCGGCATAGCGCCCGAAGACTTCCAGCACCATCAATCGTTCGTGCGAGCCAGCCACCGTCCGCAGGCTGTTTGCCAGTTCAATGGTACGCGTGACGCAGGTGCTGAAGCCAATGCAGTAATCCGTTCCAGGGACGTCGTTGTCCATTGTCTTGGGAATGGCAACCACTTTCACCCCTTCCTGATACATGCGGACGCCGTAGCTCAAGGTGTCGTCGCCGCCGATGGGGATTAAGGTGTCGATGCCGAGAAAGTCAAGATTCTTGAGCACTTCTTCGGTGACATCGTTGACATCCTTGTTGTATTTGTCGCGCAGATGCTCAGGGACGCGGTCCAATTTCACTTTGGCGGGATTCGTTCGTGATGTATGAAGGAACGTGCCTCCGGTGCGTCCCGCCTTGTTGACGATTTCCTCATTCAACACCTGGAAATTGTTGCTGTTGTCCGCGTCCTTCTCACGAACGAGATCGACCAACCCTGCCCAGCCTCGTCGAATGCCAATGACTTGATACCCCTCCCGCATTGCCCGAATGGTGACTGCCCTGATCGCCGGGTTCAGCCCAGGGACATCGCCTCCGCCTGTCAGAATACCAATGACGCCCTTTTTTGTGCTCATAGATCCTCCAACGAATTCGGTTTTGAAATTTATTTTACAACCACCTGATGAATTTTGGGGGTGTCAGTTGGGGTACAATTGCGGCGCAAAAATACCTTATTGACTGGGAAGAAATCGAGATGAACGCAAAACCTTTTACCATCGGGGTCCTAACCTCCGGCGGAGATGCGCCGGGAATGAACGCTGCCATCCGTGCGGTGGTGCGCAAGGCTTATGAAAGCAATGCCCAGGTGCTGGGTATTGCCAACGGATATGAAGGCTTGTTGAACGGCGAGTTCCGTCCGCTGGGCATACGCGATGTGGGCGGCATTCTGCAACGCGGCGGCACGATCCTGCAAACGCGCCGCAGTGAACGATTCAAAGAGCCCCGTGGTCAACGCGAAGCGATCCGCCGTATGAACGAGGCGGGGGTGGACGGGTTGATTGTTATCGGTGGCGACGGCTCGTTGAACGGCGCGCACGCGTTGCATAAACAGGGCGTCAAGGTTGTTGGTGTGCCTGCCAGCATCGATAACGATATCTGGGGCAGTGACATGGCGATTGGCGTGGACACTGCCTTGAATACCATTATGGAAGCCGTGGATAAATTGCGCGATACCGCCTCTTCCCACAGCCGCGCCTTTGTCGTCGAGACGATGGGTCGCAACTCCGGTTATCTGGCGGTCATGGCGGCCATCGTCTGCGGAGCCGAGATCGTGCTCATGCCCGAGGTGCAAAGCACCGTGGATGAGGTCGCCTCTGCCGTGGAGGATGCCTATCGCCGCGGCAAGACACATGCCATCATCATGGTGGCGGAGGGTGCGAATATTCGCACCACTGAACTGGCGCGCATCATCGACGAGATGGATGTCGGTTTCAAGACCCGCGTGACCATCCTCGGTCACATCCAGCGCGGTGGGCGTCCCACCGCGTACGACCGTCTGCTGGCGGCGCGCATGGGTACCAGAGCCGTGGAGTTATTGTTGGAAGGTCATACGGATGTGATGGTGGGCTTGCAGGAAATGGGTATCAACCCGATTCCCCTTGAGGAAGTCACCAGTCGTTCCCGCCCTGTCGCTTCGAAATATTACGAAATGGCGAAGATGTTGGCGCGCTGAACCGAAAAGCTGTTGCTGGGCCGTATCGGGCGGTCCAGCAGATGTTGGGAGGGTGGCATTCCAGGACGTAATGATTTGGTTACAATTTCTCGTTTCACAGTCCCGAACAATCCCCTCTGTGCTACAATAAAAACGGGATTCCAAATGGTTTCCTTCACTTATCGGGAGTGCTAACGTGATCAGAAAAATTCTCGTCCTGGTTCTATTTTTCTCCTTGGTTGCCGTTCCATCCACCGAAGTCTCCGCCATCCCAACCGGAGTGGGCGTCATGGGAGATAGTGGCACCCAGCCGTATCAATGCATCGGGCGCGGCGATGAAACGTCTTTCACTTGGACGGAGGTGCTTGCCGCATTGCGAGGCATCGACTTTGGCGGTGAACCATGTGAACCGTACAATCAGGCATGGAGCGGGGAAACGGTTGCTCTCAATATGGAATCCCAGACCTCGAACGTCCTGGATGATTTCAATGCTGGAAGGATTGGCAAGGTCATCATCATGCTGGGACATAACGACCTGTACGGGAATCCCAACACGCCGGATATCCCCTCTGTCCTTGCCACATATCGAACCAATCTCGACAGATTACTTAATGCTGGGATTGCGCCGGGCAATATTCTGATGATCGATGTCTCGCAGGAAAATTGGGATGGACCCATGAAAGCCTATGTGGATCAGTTCAACTTGGGCCTCAGGAACCTGTCCATTGAAAAGGGGACGGTCTTTACAACCTGGGCTTACTTCCACACTGAAGTAGCGTGCCGGTCCACCGATGGCGGTAATTCTTACAATGTCGGCGGGCAGATGATCGTTAATTCATTCGGTAATGAATACCATAATTGGCGCGTCGCCGACGGACATTTGGGCACACTGGCAAACGGATTGTTCGCCAATGCCCTCGTCACCGATTTTCTCGGTGTCCCGCGCATGACCGATGCAGAATTGTTGACGCTGGTAAATGGTGCGGTCGTTCCGTCCAACCCTCCGCCAAATTGTTCTCCCGCTCCCACGCTTACTCCCCTGCCCGCCGGTTCCGCGACGGCGACCGGTACGGTATTCCCCACCGCTACACGGACTCCCACGCCCGTGATTTCTCCAACCCCTACATTCACGTGGACACCAACGCCTCTTGTTTCCTCTACTCCCACCACAGCAGGGAGTCCGACCGCAACAGGTTCCAGTACCACCATCACTATCGGTGAGACAAGCGTTCTGGGCATGAGTTATTCCGGGATCGGAAACCGTCTGGTTGCACAGCAAGTGACCCTGTCGCAGAGTGCGACGATCCAAAGCCTGAGCTACTACGTTGCCACTGCGAGCGGACAATTACGCCTCGGCATCTACAACAACTCTGGGACCATGCCGGGGACCCTTGTCGCCCAGACTGCGGCGTTCACCCCGGTTGTGGGCTGGAACACCCAGCCGGTTCTGACGCAGACCGTGTTGCCTGCGGGGACGTACTGGCTTGCGTTCCTGCCGCAGAACAACACCCTGGCGGGGCGGGTGGCTCTCTCCGGCACGGGGCGGCACTACAGCTATACGTTTGGCGCTTTGCCCGCCACCTTCTCCACTTCGGTGACGAGCGATTCTTTCCATTTCTCCATGTACGCCACCCTCTCGACAGGCGCGGCAGTTCCCAGCAACACGCCATCGGCGACTCCGTTGCCGAGCTCCACCGCAACAAGTGTTCCCAGCCAGACTCCGAGTAACACACCTTTGCCCGGGAGCACCGCTACAAACACTCTGCTCCCGAGCAGCACGCCAACGAATACGCCTGTTCCCAGTTCAACTCCAAGTAATACACCGTTGCCCAGTAATACGCCGACAAATACACCGGCAGCCAGCCTCACTCCGAGTCAGACCCCGACGATAACTCCTGTCCCGAGCACTACTTCCACGCGTACACCAACCAATACCTCTGCCCCGAGCAATACTCCCACACGGACACCGACTTCTTCCGGGGCAGTCATTACTATTGGGGAGACGAATATTCTGGGTATTGGCTACTCGGGGATGGCAAACCGTCTGGTTGCACAGCAAGTGACCCTGTCGCAGAGTGCGACGATCCAAAGCCTGAGCTACTACGTTGCCACTGCGAGCGGACAATTACGCCTCGGCATCTACAACAACTCCGGGAGCATGCCGGGAACCCTTGTCGCCCAGACTGCGGCGTTCACCCCGGTTGTGGGCTGGAACACCCAGCCGGTTCTGACGCAGACCGTGTTGCCTGCGGGGACGTACTGGCTTGCGTTCCTGCCGCAGAACAACACCCTGGCGGGGCGGGTGGCTCTCTCCGGCACGGGGCGGCACTACAGCTATACGTTTGGCGCTTTGCCCGCTACCTTCTCCACTTCGGTGACGAGCGATTCCTTCCACTTCTCCATGTACGCTACCCTGTCACAATAACTGCCCAAATCGGCGCATGTAAAAAAAAAGAACTCCGGGATTTGGAAGCCCGGAGTTCTTCATTTCATATCATCGTCGGTTCTTCGTACACCCCGAATACTTCCTTCATCACCTGCACAATCTCACCCAGTGTCGCGTACGCATGGACAGCCTCCATAATATATGGCATCGTGTTTTCTGTACCTTCAAGGGCAATGCGCAAACGATCCAGTGTCTGACCGACGCGCCCGTTATCGCGCGTTTTACGGACTTCTTCGAGCCGCTTCACCTGTCTTTCATAACCGGCGGGATCCATCTCAAGGATGGGAATCGTGAGCGGTTTCTTCTCCGCGTACGCGTTCACCCCAACGATTTTGCGGACGCCCTGATCGATTTCACGCTGATAACGGTACGCCGCGTCTGCGATTTCGCTCTGGAAGAATCCCTTTTCAATCGCCGGGATGACGCCGCCCAAGTCTTCCACGCGTCGAAAATAATCGTATGCCTGTTTCTCGATTCGATCCGTCATGGCTTCGACGAAGAAACTGCCCCCGAGCGGATCGACCGTGTTCGCCACCCCGGATTCTTCCGCAATGATCTGTTGCGTGCGGAGGGCGATGGTCACCGCATGTTCGGAAGGGAGAGCAAGCGCTTCATCGAGTGAGTTGGTGTGCAGGCTTTGTGTGCCGCCGAGGACGGCCGCAAGCGCCTGGATGGCAACCCGGACAACGTTGTTCTCCGGCTGTTGCGCAGTCAGTGACACGCCCGCCGTCTGTGTGTGGAAACGGCACAGCCACGAGCGCGGATTCTTCGCCTTGAACGTCTCGCGCATTTCACGCGCCCAAATGCGGCGCGCGGCGCGGTATTTGGCAATTTCCTCGAAAAAGTCGTTGTGTGCGTTGAAGAAGAACGAGAGGCGCGGCGCAAACTCATCCACGTCCATGCCGCGGGCAATGCCCCAGCGGACATATTCCAATCCGTCGCCGAGGGTGAACGCCAGTTCCTGCGCGGCGGTGGAGCCTGCCTCGCGGATGTGATACCCGCTAATCGAGATTGTGTTCCATTGCGGGACATGCTTCGAGCCAAACTCCATCGTATCCACCACCAGCCGCATCGAAGGCCCCGGCGGGAAGATGAATTCCTTTTGGGCAATGAATTCTTTCAAAATGTCATTTTGGATTGTGCCGCGCAATTGATCGGCGCGGATGCCCTTGTTCTCGGCGGCGGCGATGTACATCGCCCAGATGATGGCGGCGGGCGAGTTGATGGTCATGCTTGTAGACACTTTATCGAGCGGGATGCCGTCGAGCAGGATTTCCATGTCTTTTAAAGAAGAGACCGCCACACCGCACTTGCCGAATTCCCCCAGCGCCTCCGGCTGATCGGTATCGTAGCCCATCAAAGTCGCCAGATCGAAGGCAATGGAAAGGCCGGTTTGTCCCTGGTCGAGCAAATATTTGAAACGTTGATTTGTTTCCTCCGCGGTGCCAAAGCCGGCGAACATGCGCATCGTCCAGAGTTTGGAGCGGTAAAGCGTCGGATGGACTCCTCTTGTAAACGGGTACTCGCCCGGAAGTCCAAGAGAGGAAGCGTAGTCTTTGTCCGCCACATCGAGCGGGGTGTAGAGTCGATTGATCGGTTCGGAGGAGGTCGTGATGAACTCGTCCGTGCGTTCCGGCAGGGATGCGAGCGCCTTGCTCAGGCTAGTCTCTTCCCACTTCTCCAGCGAATCCTTTAACTCATCGAGTTTCTTTTTGTCATACATGGCTCTCTCCTTTGGCGGGGATATCGAGATTATACTTTCCACTTTCCACTTCTGGTATACTCACTTTTTGAAGGTAATTTTTATGCCGCGTTTCGAAATCGACGTTGACCCATGCGACCACCTGACCGCGGATGCCATCGGCAAGCCCGGTCAGAGGGTCTTTTATTTGCAAGCCTACCAGGAACAGCGCACCATCACGGTAATCATCGAGAAGGCGCAGTTGAATTCACTTGCCATCGGCATCGAGCAGTTCCTTGCCCAGATCAATGAACAAAACCCGAATCTGACCGAAGCGTCCGGCGATTATGTGGAGGATGTGATGCGCATCAACCCGCCTGTGGACCCGCTCTTCCGCGTCGGCGAGATCGGTCTGGGTTATGACAAGGACCGCGACCTGGTGGTGTTGTTCGTCAAAGAAATCCTGACCGAGGAGGACGATCCCGAGACCGGGGCGGTGATTCGCTTTTGGGCGACACGCACGCAGGTGCGGATGCTGGCTCGCTGGGGCGTGGAAGTGGTCTCACGCGGACGCCCCATCTGCCCGCAGTGCGGTCAGCCGATGGAGCCGGAGGGGCACTTCTGTCCCAAAAAGAACGGGCATTTGCATTAACGGTTGAAGGTTTACACGTTGGCAGATTCAAACGTTCACATTTGCCAGCCTGCAAACAATGACAGATAAAATTCCCCTTCAAACCATCTTACAGCATGGCGACCTTGAACTCAAAGGGCAGTTCATGCTTGGCTCGAACTACACCTTTCTCGTGGATGTCCATTACCAGGGCACAACCCTTCCCGCCGTCTACAAACCCACGCGCGGCGAACAGCCGCTCTGGGACTTTGAGGAGAACACGCTTGCCCTGCGCGAGGTCGCCGCGTACCTTGTCAGCGAGTCACTGGGTTTTCACATCGTGCCCTTCACCACACTGCGCGAGGACGGCCCCTACGGCGCGGGCTCGCTCCAACAATTCATTGAGTATGATCCCGAATATCACTATTTCAACTTCACCAGCGAAGACCGCGAACGTCTCCGCCCCGTGGTGCTCTTCGACCTGCTTGTCAACAACGCTGACCGCAAGGGCAGTCATGTCCTCTTCGAAACCGGCACGCATAAACTCTACGCCATTGATCACGGGATCTGCTTTCATGAAGAGGAGAAACTGCGAACGGTCCTTTGGGATTTTGGCGGGCAGACGATTCCCAATGACCTGCTCACGCCTCTTTCTAAAATAACGGACCTGGCTCCGTATCTTGAACCATATCTCGCCTCATACGAGATCGAAGCCCTCTGCGCCCGTGCGGAATCCATCCTCCAAAAGCAACTCTTCCCCCGCCAGCCTCGCGACCGCCGCGCCATGCCGTGGCCCCCGCTCTAAATTACTACTGCCCCAATTGCGAATTACAGGGCGGGTAATTTGTAATTGGGAATTTTCTCAACAGGAGCCTCCTTATGCACTACAATCTTGCCTTTGTTGGTTTCGGAAACGTTGCCCGCGCCCTTGTCCGCCTGCTCGAACGCAAACGCGGATTGCTCGAATCCAAACACGGCATCACTTACTCCGTCACCGGTATCGCCACGGGAAGACATGGCTTTGCCGTGCATCCGAATGGACTGGACGTTCAGCAAGCTTTGGAATGGGTGGAAGGTGGAAAATCCATCAGTCCGCTCTCTGGTATTCCGGTCTCTACTTCTCTCGAGGTCATTCAACATTCCCAAGCCCACATTATGTTCGAAAATTCCCCCGTCAACACCCAGACGGGGCAGCCCGCCATCGACCACATCCGCACCGCGCTGGAATTGGGTATGCACGCCATTACTGCCAATAAGGGACCAGTCGTGCATGGCTATCGTGAACTGACAAAATTTGCCGAATCGAAGGGAAAGAAGTTCCGATTTGAATCCGCGGTGTTGGGCGGCGCGCCGGTCTTCTCGGTGTTCCGCGAAGCGTTCCCGCTGGCGGAACTGACCTCCATCAAAGGCATATTCAACGCCACGACCAATGTCATCCTCTCGCGCATGGAAAGCGGAGAAACCTACGAACAGGCGTTGGCGTTCGCCCAATCCATCGGCTTGGCGGAGACCGACCCCACCAACGACGTGGACGGCTGGGACGCGGCGATCAAGGTCGCAGCGCTGGTCACGGTACTGATGGATACGCCGATGACCCCGCAGCAGGTCAACCCGACGGGCATTCGCGGCATCACCTCCGAGATGATCGCGAAAGCAAAAGCCGAGGGCAGGCGTTATAAACTGGTCTGTTCAGCGGAGAAGATTGGTGATACAGTCAAAGCCAGTGTTGCGCCGCAACTCGTTGATTCGACCTCGCCGCTGTATGGCATGATGAACTCGAGCACGGGATTGACTCTTCGAACCGACGTGATCCTCGATTACTCGATCACGCTCTCCGAGAAACCTGGCATGACCGGCGGACCTGTTGAAACGGCATACGGTCTGTTCGCTGATTTTGTGAATGTGGTGAAATAATGTCATTGCGAGTGGCGTTTACAGCGCCACGAAGCAATCTCCAGCATGGAAATGGGATTACTTTGTCGAGCTGTGCCCTCTTTGCAACGACATATACATGGAGACCTCAATGACCTCTCAAGACCCCACAACCTACTCCGATCTTGAACAAGGCAGGATCAGGCATATCGACTTCCACATCCGCGCAGATTTTTCGGCGCGCGTACTGGATATTGAAGCAACGTATCACATGCAGACGGCGGTGAACGGTTCGCTGTTTTTGGATACGTACAGATTGAACATCAAAGATGCGCAGGCAAATGGTCGTCCCCTGGCGTGGGAGCTGGACGAGGAGGATGAAGTCCTCGGCTCGCGATTGCAGTTGACGCAGTTGGATACCGTGGACAAATTCACGCTCAAATTCAGCACTTCACCTGAGTCGCGCGCGTTGCAATGGATCGATGCCGGGCAGACGGCAGGCGGGAAACATCCGTTCCTGTTCAGCCAGTGTCAGTCCATTCACGCGCGCAGTATTTTTCCGTGTCAGGACACGCCGTCGGTGAGGTTCACGTATTCTGCCGAAGTGGATGTGCCCGAAGGGTTGAGGGCGGTCATGGCGGCGGAGCAATCCATCGGTCAGGAAAGAAGCGGGAAGTTCGTCTTCAGGATGCCTCAGCCGATCCCATCCTATTTGTTCGCGATTGCGGCGGGGAATCTCGTCTTCCACGAATTTGGCCCGCGCACGGGAGTCTACGCCGAGCCGGAGACCATCGAAGCCGCGGCGTGGGAATTTGCCGAGAACGAGATCAAGATGACCGAGGCCGAGAAATTGCTGGGACCGTACATGTGGGGGCGTTATGACTTGCTCATCCTGCCGCCGACTTTCCCGTATGGCGGGATGGAAAATCCGCGCCTGACATTCCTGACCCCGACTTCGATTTTGGGGACGCGCGGTCAGACCTCGCTGATCACACACGAACTCGCTCACGCCTGGACCGGGAACCTGATCACCAATGCCACCTGGCAGGATTTCTGGCTGAACGAAGGCTGGACCACGTACGCGGAAACGCGCATTACTGAAGTGCTCGAAGGGAAGGATGAACACGACTTGCGCGACGCCTATTATGAAAAAAGTTTGCTCGCGCTGATGGAGCGCATGGGCATGGACTCGCCTCATACCTGCCTGAAACTGCCCGGCAAGGAAAAGGACGCGGACGGCTTTACCACGACTGTGGCATATTACAAGGGTTGCTACTTTTTGCAGGAGTGTGAATTTGCCGTGGGACGCAGGCAATTCGACGCCTTCATCCAAAAGTATATGAAGCGGTTCCAGTTCCAATCACTGACAACCGAGGGTTTCCTCGATTTCCTGAAGACGGAACTGCCCGATGTCTTCGAAAAAGTGGATGTGCACCGGTGGGTCTATGAACCGGGTATGCCCGAAAGGAAGAACAGACCGAAATCCCGCCTCTATCAAGAGGTCGCGAAAACGTTAAGCGATTACGAACAGGGCAGACGACCAACCAGACAGCAGGTGGCGGGCTGGCACCGGTATCAGGTCATGTCCTTTTTGCAAGGATTGCCGAAGAAGATCGCTGTGGAGGATTGCAGATATTTCGAGGAAATCCTTGAACTCGAAAAGGCGAACGATGGGGCGTTCTTCTCAGCCTTTTATACGATCTGCATCGTGAGCGGATATGAGGAGTCCATGCCGCGCATCGAGAAGTTCATGAGTACGGTGGGACGCATGTTGTATATCTTCCCGATCTTCCGCGCCATGATCGAGACGGACTGGTCGAAAGGGCTGGCGCGGCCGCTGTTTGAGCGCATCCGGCACCGGCATCACCAGATCACAGTCAAGGGGATGGAAGGTTTGTTGAAGAAGGCAGGGTTGTGAAAAATTTCTGGTATGTTACTCCGTCCAATTCGTCCTCATAATATCGAGGCATGATGTAACCGAGTTGGTAGCCAATGGCTTCGTAGAATTTGCGTCCACGGGTGTTATTGGCGGGAGTATCCACGTAAATACCGCGCGCCTTCTTCCAGCGGGCGAACTCCTCGGCGCGGGCGACCAGGGCGGAAGCGATTCCCTGCCGTTGGAAGTCCACATCGACGGCTAACCCGTGGATCTGGCAGAGTTGATTCCAGGCGTAGTATTGCACGTAGAGAAAGCCGACGGCGCGTTCCCCGCTTACCGCCAGATACACCCCGTAATTTTCCTTATCCAGCGAAAGGTTTTGCATGTTTTGCTCTGCGGGGGCAATATACTGTTCCGCCCAGCCGATCTTTGTCAGGATCGCACGGATGGACGATTGGTACCCTTGCTGGTAATCAATAATAGTCACGGTGGGTTTCATTGGGGTAAAATCCATGTGAGTAGTATAGCACGCACAAATCACCAACCCTGCGAGAGGTCTTGAATGCCGATCACCAAGCAACGCACGCTCGATTACGTCAACGTGGAATGGGGAACCTACATCGAACGTTTCAACCGCCTGCCGAGGGAGGAGGGGGAAAAACGCGTCAGGCAGATGGGATACGAAATTTTCCGCGATATACTGGCGCACATCCTTGCATGGTGGGAGGAGGGTATGCCCATCATCCTTGCCATCGCGGAGAACCGCGAGTACGAGCGCAAGAAGTATGATTTCGATGCTTTCAACGCCGCAGCAGTGGCGAAGTATAGATCGTGGGATGAGCGCGAGTTTCTCGCTCACTTCGAGAAAACGCGCCAGAAAATGGAAGCAGGCCTCCGATCCGTGAACGATGCGGCGTTCGAGAATCGACGCGTCAAAAACTGGGCAAACGGCATCTTCATCCACCATGCGCGCGAACATCTGGTGTCGGTCAGTCGTTTTATCGTTGCCGACCTGCTGGAAAACGAATGGGCGACGTACATTGAAGACTTCAGCCGCCTCGACGATGAAAAGAAAAAGGAATTTTTATCGAAGCAGGGATTTGAAAATTTCCGCGACCTGCTGGCGCATATCATCGGCTGGTGGGAGGAGGGCGCACGTATCATCGCGGGCATCCTCGATTCGCCCGGCTTCACCTGGCAAAGCCGCGACACTGATGCCTTCAACGCCGAATTGGTGAAGAAATATTCCAAATGGTCCGAGAAGGACATCCTCACGCATTACGAATCGGTGCGCGTCGTCCTGCTGGAATTGGTCGCAGAACTGCCTGACGACGCCTTCCTGAACAGGGATATCGAAGCCTGGCTGGTGGATGACGTCGTTGGACATTACGACGAGCATCCGATGCCGGTCTGACCTTCCGCATCCCACCGCGCTTCAACCGGTTTCCGTTTCAACATCATGGACCATACCCTCTACCTTGCTCTCGGCTCGAACCTGGACGACCGCCTGGCAAACTTAAAGCAGGCGGTGGCGGCGCTCCCTCCGCAAATGGAGGTGAAGGCAAAGTCGCGCATCTATGAGACCCCGCCCTGGGGATATGAAGACCAACCGATGTTCCTCAATCAGGTGTTGATGGCGAAAACCTATCTTGATCCTGAACCGTTGCTCAGGCACCTCAAGCGGCTCGAAATCGCGCTGGGACGCAAAGCCACCTTCCGCAATGGTCCGCGCTTGATCGACATCGACATCCTCTTTTACGATGACCTTGTACTGGACACGCCCGCCCTGACCATCCCGCACCCCCGCCTGCACGAGCGCGGATTCGTCCTCCTGCCGATGATGGACATCGCCCCGGACTTGGTGCACCCGGTCAAAAACAAAAGCATCCGGGAAATGGTCGCGTTCTGCGATGTGGGGGGAATCAGGGAATTTACCAGGTAAAGCGGGATACCGATGAATGAAAGCTTGATTTTCGGGATGCCTGTATAATAAGGCAACCCGTGATGGGGAGAGAGAATCGATAGGAGAATACATGGAATCACAACCCCTTCCTGCGCTCCGCCCTCTGCGTTTGGGAGAACTTCTCGACCAGGCAATCCGCATGTACCGGCGGAATTTCGTGACCTTCATCGGGATCATCGCGGTCGTTTACGTCCCTTTGATGGTGCTGCAAACCGCTTCCACGACCGTGATGACCAGCGCCATGAGTTCAGCGGCGCTCTCTTCGACCCTTGATGAATTGTTCGCGAACTATGCTTACTGGGGCGGGATGCTCTCCACTCTGATCATTGCTTTCTTGCAATTCATTTTTGTGCAGGGCATTGCCACCGGCGCATTGACACGCGCCGTTGCAGATAATTACCTCGGCAAACCGACCAGCATTCTGGATGCCTACCGCGGCATCGGCAAATCCTGGTTGACTCTGGTGGGCGCCCTCCTTTTGGTCGGCATTTTGGTCATCGTCATATCCTTATGGTGGATTGTCCCATGTGTGGGTTGGTTCACCGGGCTGGGTATGCTGGCATACCTCGGTATGGCGGTCAGCCCGATGGTGGCGCCGGTGGTGGTGCTGGAAGGACAAGGGATGATTAATTCGGTGCAACGCGCCTGGTTTCTGGTGCGCCGCCGTTTCTGGCCCGTCCTGGGAACTATCTTCGTCCTGTACCTCTTCAACCTGCTGATCGTAAACGGTCCGCTTGCCATCGTGAACGCCATTTTGGGAGCCGTTGCCCCATCTTTTGGCGACCCGGCGGCGCAACTGGTAGTCACCGCCATCATTCAAGCCGTCGTCTCGATTGTGTTCATCCTGATCTATTATCCGCTTCAAATGACCGCCTTTACGCTAATCTACTTCGATCTGCGTGTCCGCACCGAAGGCTTTGACCTCGCCCTGCTCATGACAGGCGATGCCAGCCAGGCATTGGCGGCTCCAATTCCACAATCGAAGGAGACCCTCATCACCGGCGCAGACCTCGGGAATTTCGCCATCCTCACGCTCGCGGCGTTCGGGTTGTACATCTTCCTATTCTCCTTTATTTTTGGCGGAATCTTTTTCCTTGGCACACTCTTCAACTGATTCCTCATGCGTCGTTTCCTGTCCGTCTGGCTGATTGCAATCCTTTCCCTGATGAATCTTGCGGCAGTGGATGAGCCGCCGATCTCTTTCGATGGGTATTGGGAACTCGTCAGAAACACGCGCCAGACCATCATCCGGTTGGAAGCGTCTCCCGAGAACGATGTCCGCGCGGGGTTGGATGAACTCGTGTCGCAGTGGGAACACGTCAAAGCGGTGGAATTCCCGGATCAAAGTGTGGTCAGCATCGATCCATCGCACCTCATCGGCGAATTGAAAAAAGAGCCGCCTGATCTTGGACGGCTGGAGGCCCTGATGGACGCCCTGCTCCAGGCGCACGAGGAATATCCGCGCCGGGTGTTCACCGTGCAGGACGTGGAGCCATTGAGGGAAATTCTAGAGCGCCCGGAATTCCAGTGGCAGGAGGCACAGCCCGCACAAAACCCCGCGTGGATTCAGAGAATTCTCGACGCGATCGCAGAATTCATGAATCGTCTTGCGTACGGTGTGCAGAATGGCGTTTATTATGGACGCGTCCCGCTCATTCTTGCGGCGGTCCTCCTCTTTCTCCTCAGCCTGTATTTCATCACCAGGAATCTTTCGCGCAGCCTGGTGCGTGAGGCGGAACTCGCCGCGGAGAATGGCGACGAGGATGCCGTACTGACATCGAAAGGCGCAATGCAGCGCGCTCAGACGCTTTCAGGACAGGGTGACTATCGCAACGCGGTACGGTATCTTTATTTGTCGTCGTTGTTGATCCTCGACGAGCACGGCGTCCTTCGCTATGACCGTTCACGCACGAACCGCGAATATTTGCGGAGCGTCTCCTCGAAGCCGGAACTGGCGAAACCGCTGGGTGATGTGATCGACGTTTTCGACCGGGTCTGGTATGGTTTTGAAGCGGTTGACGATGAGGCGTATCGTTCCTATGTAAAGCATGTGGATGAACTGCGGGAGAAGAAGGAATGAAAAACCTCTCGCCCGATGTCAAACTGGGGATCGGGGTTATCCTCCTGCTGGTGATCATCACCACGTTTGCGGTGATCCAGCGCCGAGGCAGGCAATCGTACCCCTCGTTGTCCAGCTTATCCTCCGCTCGCGATGGCGCGCTGGCGTTGAAATTGTGGGTCGAGGAGTTGCAGTACCCTGTGGATGACCGGGTACTCGCTCATTTTGCGCCGCCGGAGGATGCATCCATCGTATTTATGCTGGAACCGCAATTCCCCACCGAAGCGGATATGAGCGCGGTCGACCGCTGGGTGGAAGATGGCGGTACATTGATCGCCATCGGCGAGCGGTATGGCATGTACTCGCTTATCGACCATTACGATTTCTTTTTCCATTACCCGTCGGATAATGCAGGGACGCCCTCGAACGAAACACCATTACTGGATTCGCCCTCTGCCTTCGACCTGACCAATACGGATATCGGAATTACCCTCGGCTCAGAGCGGGATGACTACGTGACCCTCCTTTCGTTTCAGACTCAGCCGGTGCTTGTTTCCTTTGAACTGGGCGAAGGCCGCGTGATCCTTGGCACAGTCACGGAATCGTTCACCAATATTGGGTTGAAACAACCGGGCAACCCTGAACTGGTGTTGAACATCCTTGCATTGGCGAAGAACAAGGGCACGGTTTGGTTCGACGAGTGGCATCACGGAGTGCAAAGCGGAGAGCAAATCCTCGGTCCGACAGATTTCCTGCGCCGCACCCCGGTGGGGCGTTCGTTGCTGTTTGTGACTTTCGCGGTGTTCTTTGTCTTCTTCCTGCAGGGACGCGGCTTCGGCAGACCGGTCCCGTTGCCGCAGGAGATCAAACGCCGCGGCGCCCTCGAACATGTGACCGGCATCGCCAACCTCAGCCGCCGCGCCGCGCATCGTTCGTCTGTGATGATGCAATATCACGACCAGATTAAGCGCAAACTGGGTCAGCGTTACCGGCTTGACCCGGCGATGAGTGACGAAGAGTATGTCAACACGCTGGCAGGCTATAACCCGTCAATCGACAAGAACGAGTTGCTAAACCTACTGAAGCGGCTCAAGCGCCCGAACATCAGCGAAACCGAGATGGTGCATCTCGCTGTCGAAGCTTCAAAGTGGATCGATAATTAATGATCTCGATACGGACTTTGTCCTATTCGACCAACGTGTGGTATAGGAGAACTGATGAACCCAACTGAACTCAAAAATATTTTCGAAGGATTACGCACGGAAGCAAACAAGGTTCTTGTAGGATTGCAAGAGCCGTTCGAACTTCTTGCCGTAGCGCTGTTCACCGGGGGACATGTTTTACTGGAAGGTGTGCCGGGCACCGCCAAGACGCTGATGGCGAAGACGCTTGCCTACATGGTGCAGGCGAAGTTCACCCGCATCCAATTCACCCCGGACCTGATGCCGTCCGATATTCTGGGTACTAGTGTATTCGACGTGACCACGACTCGTTTCCACCTCAAGAAAGGTCCCGTTTTCACACAGCTGCTTCTCGCTGACGAGATCAATCGTGCCCCCGCCAAGACCCAGTCCGCGCTGCTGGAGGCGATGGAGGAGAAGCAGATCAACCTGGAAGGAGAGCGGCATCCGCTCGATGCGCCGTTCATGGTGGTGGCAACCCAGAACCCCATCGAATACGAAGGGACCTATCCGTTGCCTGAAGCCCAGCTCGACCGCTTCATGTTCAAGGTGTTGGTGCCCTATTCGCCGCTCGATGATGAGATCGAGGTCCTGCGCCGCTATCATCTTGGTTTTGACGCCCACAATCTCGAAGCCGCAAACTTGCAGCCGGTTCTCACTGCCCGACAAGTGATCGAGATTCGCGAATCCATCCGGCAGATTGTGGTGGAGGAAGGGATTTTGAATTATGTTGCAAAGATCGGCGTGGCGAGCAGGCAGTCACCGGATATTGTACTGGGAGCCAGCACCCGCGCCACGACGCATGTTCTGTTAGCCGCAAAGACCTTCGCCGCCCTGCAGGGACGCAGCTATGTCATCCCCGATGATGTCAAGTTTGTCGTGCCGCCGGTGTATCGTCACAGAATTTTGTTGAAGCCCGAAGCAGAGATCGAGGGGCTGGATGCAGATTCTGTTATTCAAAGAGTATTAGGTACTGTTGAAGTGCCAAGATAATAGTATTCATGTCGTTGCGAGCGGAGCGAAGCGAAGCAAAGCAAAGCAAAGCAATCTCCTGTTAAACGGGGAAGCTCAATCGATTTGCCTTTTCCGATTTAAACGGAGATTGCTTCGTCGGAAAGATCACCCTCCTCGCAACGACATTTGAAAAGAAATGATCCCCACCACTCGTTCTCTCCTTCTCCTCCTCATCACCGCTCCCATCATGGCGCTCGGTGTATGGATTCCGTTCATGGAATGGGTGGCGTGGGGCTACGCGTTGTTCATTCTTGCCATGATGTACATGGATTGGCGTCTGGCGGGGGATATTAAGCAATTTGAATTGACGCGTCACCATGATACAAAACTGTCACTGGGCGCGGAGAACCCGATCCGCGTCAGCTTGCGGAACCGCTCAAGACGCGGGACCAGTTTCACGGTCCGCGATGAGGCGCCGGAACAGTTCGTGATCGAGACGCGGACGATGAATGGTCAGGTGGCTGGACGCAGTGAGTGGAGTCACATCTATCATGTCCGCCCATTGCGAAGAGGCGATTACCAATTCGGGGATTTGAGTCTGCGCTGGCTGGGTCCGCTGGGGTTGATCATCCGGCAGGCAAAGGTGGATGCGAAAGAGCCGGTCAAGGTGTATCCAAATTTATTGGATGTACGGAGATATGATCTGCTGCTGAAACGCAATCGCCTGCAAGAGATGGGGCTGCGGACGACGCGTCAGTTTGGCGAAGGGACGGAGTTCGAGCGCCTGCGCGAGTATCTACCCGATGACGAATATCGCCGCATCAACTGGAAGGCGACGGCGCGAAAGAATTTTCCGGTGACGACGGAATATCAGACCGAGCGCAGCCAGCAGGTGATTGCCGTGCTCGATACGGGACGCATGATGCAAAGCCCAGTGGCGGATATTGCCAAGCTGGATTATGTGGTCAATGCCGTGTTGCTGCTGACGTATGTGGCGACCGGCAAAGGCGACCGCGTGGGTATGATGAGCTTTGCGGATGATGTGCAGCATTATCTCGGTCCGCGGCAGGGACGCGGTCAGTTCTATCGCATGTTGGAGTTGTTGTACGCGGTGGAGCCTCAGCCTGTGGAGCCGGATTATCGCAAGGCGCTGGCGTATCTTGCCGTGAAACAGAGACGGCGTGCGCTGGTGGTGGTGTTCACTGATCTGACGGGCGGCGCCAGTTTGAATTCGCTGGTGGGGCAGATGTCGATGTTGGCGCGGAATAGTTTGCCGCTGCTGGTGACAATCAGCGACCCGGATGTGGTCGCCGCTTCGCAAATAAAGCCAGGTGACTCGCTGGGAGTCTACCAGCGCGCCGCGGCAGGGCAATTACTCGATGAGCGCCGCGTGATTCTGGATTCGCTCCGTCAGCGCGGAGTGCTGACGTTGGATGTGCCCGCCAATCAACTGTCGATGTCGGTGATCAATCGTTATCTCGAGTTGAAGGGGAAAATGCAGTTGTAAACATAATCAGTGTGAGTAGCGTTGCAAGCGCTACAAAGCATCCTCTACCACGATAGGGAGATTGCTTTGTCGGACTAACGTCCTTCTCGCAATGACATTATTAATTTCTTTTCTTCTTCCACTCTCGCCCCGCCAGCAACAAATACCCATATAGCAAAATCCCGCTCACGATTCCCACCGTCCACTTAATGGGAGACGCGATTTCTTCATTTGGGGAAATAAACCCCTCGATGGTTCCCGCCACGACCAGCCACGGGACCGCGCCGAGCAGCAGATACACCGCTTTGCGCGCGGCTTGGGCGAGGGCGTCGCGGCGGCGCATCAAACCCGGCCGGAGGATGGCCCAGCCCAACATGAGTCCCGATCCGCCCGCCATGAAGATGACGCTCAACTCGATTACGCCGTGTCCGATGACGAAGTTCCACAACTCCCACCCGATCCCGTGGAAGGCGGTGAGTCCGGTCAGCGTGCCAATCAGCAGTCCATTAAAGAATAACACCCAAAGGGTCATCAGCCCTGCAGTGAGCCCGCTGGCAAACGCCACGAACGAGACCTGGATGTTGTTCCTCATGATGAACGAAGCCGTGTAGGGACGTTCCTCCACGGGGATGTCGATCCACAGTTCTTTGTCCTCCACGATGCCGATCAGGCGGTGCGCACCGGGCGGCAGCAGGGCGGTTGCCAATTCGGGTTTGGCATAGGTGGCAACACCCGATGCGATGCCGGGCAGGATGAAGAACACCGCCGCGATGAGCGTGAAGATCCATGTCTCACGAAACAGGCGCGGAAAACCAGTCAGAGCGAATCGCCAGATCCGCTTCAACGCCAACGGTTCGCTGCGATACACCACGGCATGGGCGCGTGCCACCAACTGATTCAAATAAACCGTGATCTCGTTACGAGGAAAATCGCGCTTCGCCAGTGCCAGGTCGGAGGTGGCGGCGCGGTACAATCGCGAAATGTCGCGTACCTGTGTTTCGGAGAGTCCGCGCATATCATTTTGGCACTGGTCGAGAAGGTGACTTAAGACCTCCCAGTCATTTTTCCGGGACTGGTAAAATTCATCCACACGCATAAGCTGAATTATACATGAGCATGCAAGAAGAGACTCTCGACATTAACACCCCTGAAAACGTCGCCTTTGGATACCGGGTGGCGGGCATCGGCTCGCGTTTCCTCGCTACGCTGGTGGATACGGCTATTATCGCTCTCTTGCAGATCATCGTGGTCGTTACGTATTACTTCATTTTGGACTTGATGGGGATTGATCCGGATGGAGGCACGTCGGCATGGGTCGCGGCGGTCCTTGGGCTGGTGATTTTCCTTTTCTACTGGGGATACTACATTTTCTTTGAAATGTTGTGGAATGGGCAATCCCTCGGGAAACGTTGGACGGGGTTACGCGTCATCCGCACGGACGGCACGCCCATCACCCTGTCGGAGTCGCTCATCCGCAATTTGACGCGCGTCATAGATTTCCTCCCGGCTTTCTATGGCGTGGGCATCATCACCATGTTCATCGACAAACAATCGCGCCGGTTGGGCGATCTCGCAGCGGGTACGCTGGTGGTCTATGACCGTGCGCCCATCACCATCCAGGAAATCGCGGTGAAGCGTATCGTCAACCTCGCTCCACAGGGACTTTCTCTCGGTGTCGATCTTAACGACTTCCCGGTGGAACGCCTGACCAATGATGACTTGAATCTGATCGAGGACTTTCTCATGCGCCGCGACCAGTTGACACATCGCGAGACGCTTGCCATCCAAATTCTGAACTCGCTTCACACCCGCCTAGGGCTGCCTCTGCCTTCGTTGACTCGTCTCGAAGCTGAGGATGCCCTCGTTGCCATCATGCAGGCGATGCAAAAGCGGATGGATGATAAATAATTATAGAGATGGGCGGCAGTCCCTTTTGCGAAGCGTTCCCAGAGCAAAGCGCGGAAAGCAAAAAGACTCCGCCCCAAGGAGATTAGCATGACCGTTGTAAATGATCAGGGCGTGAAAAGACCGAATTGGCTGTGGATCGGATTGGGCGCAGCGGCGCTGTTCTGCATCTGTGCCGTGGCTGTGGCGGTTTTCCTGTTCTATCGGGTGGGCAAACAGGTGCGGGAGAGCGTAAGCACTGATAACGAATCCGCTTCAAAAGCCGCACATGAGATTGCAGAGTACGATCTTCCGCCCGGCTATCGGGAACAGATTGCGATGGACATCGTGTTTTATTCCTTCGTTATGATTGCCCCCGAATCCTCTGCCACCCTCGATCAACCTGTCATCATGCTGGCGCAGTTCGACTCGAATATCGACCAGGAACAAATGGAACAACAACTCCGACAATCCTTCGAACAGCAGGCTGGCAGGCGGGGCACGGATATGCGGCTGGTGGAGGTCAGGAAGATGACCATTCGCGGCGAGGAGACTGACGTTGCCATCTACGAAGGCACCGATGAAAACGGAGTTGCCATACGCCAGTTGATCTCCACCTTCCCCGGCAAAGGTGGGACCGCCATGCTCATGATCATGGGGTATGTGGAAGGCTGGGACGAGGACATGGTCGATACCTTTATCGAATCCATACGTTGACGCATACGATATAATCGCCTCGGAGGAACCCCACATGACCGAAATCAAACCCCTAAATTGGACTCCCAAACCCGGCGTGGGCATGTCCGTGGTTCGCCGCGGCGACGGCGGCATGACCCTCACCTTTACGGACCTCTCTGACGCCACAATCAACGATTGGCGCGCCTTCGCAATGGAACACCTGCTCGGCTTATCGGGTCGCACCCGCAACCTCTACGATTTGCGTGCTGTGAAAGAGATTCCCGAGAAGGCAATCAAAATGGCGGTGGAAGCCAACAGCGATCCCTCGGCGCGCAATATCCGCGTGGCAGTGGTGGTGGCGGACGAAAAGGTCGCAAACGCGGTGCGCGAAGTCGGTGCGCTGGCGTTGGCGGGTACCGCCTCTGCCATGAAGATCTTCACCGATATCAACGAGGCTGAAGCCTGGCTGGGTCGTCCGTTGGATCAGATACCGTAATCCAGCCCGTCATTGCGAGGGGAGAGCGCTTCTTTCACTCTGTTTGCTCGCAATGGCATCAAGTCCGATGAAATTCCAAGCTCTTCAAATCGGAAATCAAACCTTCCGCTGGGGTGCCCGCACATATGTGATGGGCATCCTCAATATCACTCCGGATTCTTTTTCTGGCGATGGCATCCTCGCAAAAGGAGATATCGTTGCTTATGCTGTTGAACAAGCCAGGGAATTTCTCCTCCATGGCGCGGATGTCCTCGACATCGGCGGCGAATCAACGCGGCCCGGCTCCCAGCCCGTGACCGCCGATGAAGAGTTGGGACGCGTCATCCCGGTCATCTCTGCCATTCACAAAGAATTCCCTGAGGCGCTCATTTCTGTCGATACCTACAAAGCCAGAGTGGCGGAAGAAGCCTTCAAATCGGGTGCGCACATCCTCAACGATGTCTGGGCGCTTCGGGCCGACCCGGCACTTGCCTCCGTTGCCGCGGCGTTTGGTGCTCCGGTCATTCTCATGCACAACCGCAGTAATCCCGCCAGCGTGGAAGTCCGCGCTGCCTTGGGAAAGGCCTATGGCGGTTCGGAATATCAGAACCTGATCGAAGATGTCAAACGCGAACTGCTCGTCAGCGTGGAATTGGCGGTGCAGGCTGGGGTGGAGGAATCGCGCATACTCCTTGACCCAGGTATTGGTTTTGGAAAGACGCGGGAGCACAATCTCGAACTCATCAACCGCCTCGACGAGATCCGCGCATTGGGGTATCCGGTGCTATTGGGGACATCCCGAAAATCATTCATCGGTTTTACGCTGGACCTGCCCGCCGACCAGCGCGTCGAAGGGACAGCTGCAACCGTCGCCGTGGGCATTGCGCGCGGTGCAGACATGATCCGCGTGCATGATGTAAGAGAGATGGTGCGCGTGGCGAAGATGACGGATGCGATTGTGAGAAAATGATGTTTGGCGATTACGGCAGAGAATTGTTACGCAGCGGGATCATTGAAGCAAAGGCGGGACACCGCGTAGCTGCGCGCCGCTACCTGGATCGCGCCGTGTATATAAGCAGCGACCACGATGTACTCTCCGAGGCATGGTTTTGGATGAGCCAGGTGATCGATGACAAGGCGGAAAGACGAAAGGCGCTGGAGAACTGCCTGGCGCACGATCTGCGACACGCGCGGGCGCGCCGGGCGCTGGCGATCCTCGACGGCAAACTTAAAGCGGACGAGGTGATCGACCCCGATAAATTGCCCTCCACCCCCGAGGGTTTGCGTGCCGCCGATGCAGACCGCTTTATGTGTCCCAAATGCGGCGGGCGGATGAGTTTTTCACCCGATGGGCAGTCGCTTGTCTGCGAATATTGCGCGCGTAACCAAAAGTTCAGCATCGCCCAGTCCGGCGCCGCGGCCGAAAAAGATTTCATCATCACCATGGCAACGGCACGCGGCCATGGCAAACCGCTCGATCAACAAGTCTTTCACTGCGAAGGCTGCGGCTGTGAGTTCATCCTGCCGCCGAGTCAGATATCGTCCACATGTGTGTATTGTAGTTCGCCGCATGTTGTCAATTGGGAATCGGAGGAGCAATTGCTCGCTCCAGACGGCATCATCCCCCACGCCTTCGACCAGAAACGCGCAATCAGGCTGTTGATTGACTGGGTGCAGGGGAATGGCATCAAGCCCGAAAAGCAGGTCGAATTACCACGCGGTGTCTATCTCCCGTTGTGGACGTTCGATCTCGGCGGCGCGATCGATTACGTCGGCGAAAAGTTCGACGATAGTGAGATTCAGTTCAATCGCAGACAACCGAAAATGATCCGTGTCAGCGACAGCTATCCCGTGCAGGTGAACGACATCCCGATTCCCGCCTCCCGGAAACTATCCGCCGTTTTCTTGAGGCTGGTCCCCACCTTTGAACTGAGAGCCGTCAAGCCGTACGACCCGCGTTACCTTGCCAATTGGCCCGCAGAGGTGTACGACATTCCCATGGCGGAAGCCTCGCTGGATGCGCGCAGCCAGAGTTTTGCCCGCTATAAACGCGATCTGCCGGGGTTGCTCGCCCCGGTGCGAATCCTGTCCACCTCCTCCGCAGACATGACCGTGGACTCCTTCCGCCTCAACCTGCTCCCGGTGTGGATGACCGAACTTCCCTTCGGCGGGAGACAGCATCTCATCCTCATCAACGGCCAGAATGGCGCTGTCGCCAGCGACCTCCCGGAAGGGAAGAAGGAAAAATCCGGCGGGTTGAGGGAATGGCTGGGAGAGTTGTTGGACGAGTGAGCCTTCCTACATAATGACATTTCATCTCTCTGGATGAGAGATTGTAATGTTGGCGAAATCCCTGTTCGATTCGTTCAGCCTAATTCCATAATACTTTTAAGCATTGCCAGATTTTCCTTCATCTGTCTCCTCATCTTCTTTTCAAGGATAGTTTCGCTAAACTCGATCATGTTGACAATGTTTGCCTGCATGGCCAATTTGACCTGTGTATAGCCCTTGGCTATCTCGAGCGTGAAGGATGTGAAGGATTGCAGTGGACCAGAAAGGGATTTGAACCCATACCGGCTGGCCGGCTCGTATTCGGTCACTTCAAAGGTGGATTGAATCCTCTGCCCCATAAAATTGCTGACACTTTGAAAACAGGATCCTGGTCCGGTAATCGCTCCGGGTAGCCGGGTCGATGCCAGTGTTCCATATTGCCATTGGAAATCGTTTTCAGGCGTGCTGATAAATTCGAAGACCCGTTTGATGGGTCGGCAGATGAATGTGCTTGAATTGATATGAATCATTGATATTGATCCTTGAATCGAAAACTGTCGATCATTTTGCGGCTTTGCCCAGAGCTTCTTTCAGGATTTGACGAAATTTTATTCCATCGGGCTCGGAACTTAACACGATAAACGTCATTCCTGTTCTGTTCCTGTCGGTATACCGCCCGGTGATGTTGAGTCCCTGATCTGGACTGATTGCATAGCTGGCGGTGGTACGGTAATCGCGTATATCAATGTGCCTTAGTTGAGCGGAACCAGCGCTGGCATCCCTGGGACCTGTGCTATCTGCCCACACCAGCCATTTCGGGGTGACATAGACCGCTGATAGTGTTGTCTTGATACCACCGAAGAGCCTGTGCTTCCGGCTGATGGAGATGGTTTCACAGCACATCAATATACTGGTCTCGGAATCGCCCAACCCATAGGTTGTCGCATGAGTACGCATGGCGGATTTGAGATTCTCATTCAGTGTTTCCAGTGTGCTGGCACGAGTGGTACGGGTGACTATATTCATGCCGATTCCTTTATCTTCCCTTTTGAAAATGACGATGTCTTGGATAGTTTTCCAATTTCAATGCAGTGAATCAATGTTCATCAATGGAAAACCGCCAGCCCTTATAACAGGGTTGGCGGCGGTAATGCACACGAATCCAGTTACGATTTTCAACAGTTCTATTCAGTGTACCACAATTTAAAGGCGTCGATATGATATAATGTAATCATCTTATAAAAGGTCGAGCGCGCTTATACCGCCGTCAACCCAAGGTAGGGTTGACGGCTTTTGTTTTATCACCAACCAAGGAGCCGCAAATCGGAGTTTTTATGGAATTTAAGATTGGAGATTATGTGGTCCATCCACAATATGGAGTGGGACAGGTTGTGAAAATGGATGAAAGGCAGTTCGAGCCAGGAACGAAACTCCGGTATTATGAAATCCTGATTCCCGGAAGTACCGTTTGGGTGCCCATGGACCTATCCACCTCAGGACTGCGCCGATTGACTGTACAAAGCGAAATTGCCCATTGTCGGAAGATCCTTGAAGCCCGCCCTTTGCCCTTGACCGAGGATGTCCGCTTCAGGCAGTCTAGTCTGGCGGCCCGCCTCAGGCAGGGGACGATCCGCGCACAGTGTGAGGTGGTGCGTGACCTGTATGCCCATGGCGAGCACCGTTCCCTTAACGGAACGATCGGGCTTCTCTATAAAGCCGCAAGAGATGTGCTGTGCCAGGAGTGGGCCGCCGTGGAAGGTGTGACATTGGCAGAAGCCACCCGGGAGATCGATCTCTTGCTTGAGAAAAGCAGGCATGCCCTGAAAGAATCGGGTAATCAATCTCTGTAGAGGGTTCGAACACTTGCGCGATATAATTGCTTTTGCCATAAATTGCGATTATCGTTACATCTGCACCCCGGCACAGACTCAAAGCACAGTTACATCTGCCTCCTGAATTGGGAGAGCAACAAGGGGTGAGATCGACATTCTCAACAAGATATTCATTTTGTAAAAAGGCAGTTTCGACGTGTCGCTAAAAAACTGTCAGGTGACAATAATTATCTAAATAGTGACATTTGACAGATGACATGGTTCGCTCGATATGTTATTTTAAACTCACGATTTTCTTTTGCCTTTGGAGAACCAGATGAGATACCAGGAATCAAGGCAGGACAATAAGAATCCGCTTGACAATATCCTTGCGACGATTAATATCGTCCTTTTTATTGTGATTGCCGCCTGTTTCCATTACTTGTATGTAAATTTCCTGTTCTAATTTGATTCAAACTGACGACCAATAAGCAGAGAACGTGGCGGGCATTTACCCGCCATTTTTGTTGAATGGGCTTTGATGTACAATGGGATCATCATGGGATTGACATCGACCTCGCTTGTACTCGTCTGTCTCCTGCCCACCCCGCGGGACCTGGAAATTGCCCGGCTTCTGGGATGGTATCGCATCCCGCTTCGAACCGCACCCAAGGTTGTTGCGGTGGACTATCTGGCTTTTTACCAGCCATCAACCTTTGCCGATCACGGCGGGCAGATCGAATTTGTTGCCCCTGTCCGTGGGCACGAATTAACCACCCGCGCTGAACTCTTGAAAGACGAGGCGGAGCATCCGCGGGCAAAGGAAGAATACTACAAGATCCAGATCGGCAGTCTGGAGAAATTGAAAGAGCCGGTCAAATCCGAGAAATGGAAACGCCTGACCTTCCTCTACAGCACAGGGGAATATTTGCTGAAAGCCAAATCCCTCAACGATCTGGTGGTGATTGGTGATGAACGTCAACTGCTCTGGCGCTCTCTCCGGGAACGCGCAGAGAATGAACAACTCTACAAAGTAGATCTCCCCGAAGCGGATATTCCGCCGGAAGTATTGATTGCGTTGCTGGGGATCAGGGAAATTCAAGCACCCTATGATGCAAAGGATCAATCCAATGGCGATTTTGATTAAGAACGGCACTCTCATTACAGCCTCCGAAACCTTCGAAGCGGATATTCTGATCGAAGGTGAACGCATTGAAATGATTGGTAGGAATCTGGGACATCCAAATGCCGAGATCGTCGATGCAGCCGGGAAACTTGTCATGCCCGGTGGGATCGATCCGCATGTGCACCTTGACCTGCCGATGTTTGGGACGGTTTCTTCGGATGATCATTACACCGGTCACAAAGCCGCGGCGTTTGGCGGGACGACTACCGTCATGGATTTTGTCGTCCTTGAAGATAAAGGCTTTCAATATTCAGTCGACATCTGGATGAAAATGGCGGAGAAGGCCGCCATTGATTATTCCTTTCACATGAATCTGACTCGTTTTGACGAAAAGATCGCCGGGGAAATTCCGTTCCTGCCTGGGATGGGTATTACCACGCTCAAGGTGTTTACCGCCTATAACGGTCGCCTGCGGCTTGATGATGGCAGTATCTTCAAGGCATTGCGTATTGCCAAAGACAATGGCATGTTGGTGATGGCACACTGTGAGAACGGCGATGTGATCGAAATGCTCGTCTCCGAAGCGCTCGCGGCAGGGCATACCGCTCCCGAATATCACGCGCTTACACGCCCCGGTTGGGGCGCAGTGGAAGCGACCATGCGTCTCGCCGCGATGGCCGGGCAGGCGAATTCGCCTGTATATATCGTCCATATGAATATGGCTGGCGAAGTGGATATGCTCAAGTATGCGCGCGAACGTGGGGTTCCTGTCATGGGAGAGACCTGCCCACCGTATCTATTCTTCACAATCGATGATCTGCGTAAACTCGATGGCGCAAAGTGGATCTGCTCCCCGCCGATGCGCTCGAAGGAGGACAATGCCCGTATCTGGGAGGGGCTTTCGGATGGGATATTGCAGACTATCGGCACAGATCACTGTCCATTCTTTTATGACGGGACCAAGCCCATCGTTTATGAAGGAGGCGAGGTCGCCATCCCCGGCAAGGAACTGGGCAAAGATGACTTCACCAAAATTCCGAACGGACTCCCCGGCATTCAAGACCGCATGCCCGTGTTGTGGACGTACGGCGTTCGTGCAGGGAAGATTACAGCAAATCAATTTGTGGCGTATATGAGCACGAATCCTGCGAAAATCTTTGGGTTATATCCGCGCAAGGGGGCATTGATCCCCGGCGCCGATGCCGATGTGGTGATTTGGGATCCGGCAAAGAAAGTGAAATATGGCGTTGCGATGTCGCACCAGCGGACGGATTACAATTTGTATGAAGGCTGGGAATTGACGGGTTATCCCGAAAAAGTTTTCCTGCGCGGCGAGATGATCGTCGATGGAAATGTGTGGATGGGGAAGCGCGGCAGCGGGAAGTTCCTGAAGAGAGGGGAAGGGCAGGTCTTGTAGACATGAACAGCGCCGGTGAATGTTCACCGGCGCTGTTGGTTCCTCATCGTAAACCATCTGCAAGGGTATTCATCTTTGTGTCATGGATACAAAATGAGATGCAAATGTCTGAGCCGCCTGCAATCTTCGCAGCGGGCGGATGTCTTCCTTTGATCTCATGACTGTGTGATAGTCCTTCTCCACTTGCTGAATATCCAGCCAATCGGCAAGCTGGTCCCAAACATCGAAGAGGGGCCACAAGGAGTCCTTGCCGTGAGTCTGGATGGGTTCAAAATCCACGCAGATGTGCAGGTTGTCGGTCCTCTTGAAAAGCCGGTCTCGAACGGACGAAGGAAATAATCTGGCGACGCGCCGCCGGATCAGATAACTGCCTGTTGGAATATAAGGCTCCCTTGCGTATGACCCCGGAATGACAGCCAGGGGACCGTAATATCTTCGGAAGACGTCCCCCAGCAGTCTGCGGTGATCGAGCGCGGTACGCGGCAGGGATAAACAGAAACGGGCGTAGGACCGGTTAAGGAATGGCGTTGCCGTTCCTCTCCAGTAATCCTTTAACATGGATAAAAAACTAATGAATGAACGTTGGCGGTTCCACAGTTCCAGGTAGGTTAGTTTTTGGTGCCTGGCTCCGGGAAACGATTCGATCTGGCGTTTTAGCTCCTCCGCGTTGGCTTCGAGCGCCTCATCGATGGGGAATTTGGCGACAGCCCGGAGTTGATCATGTCCCCAGTCTGAGTACCATTCATGTTCCACTTGATAACTTTTGGATGAGTGATGGATAACCAATTCGTTCAAGCCGTCTCCGGCGAGCACATCGCCGATGAAACCGGTGACGGTTCGCGCGGCGGGCTCCGTTTTGATCTCATCGAGGAAGGACATGAGGTACATGCCCTGGAAATGCATTGATGTGCCAAACCAGTCATGCCATTGCCGCGTGTATCTGACGAGGAAATTTTTGGGCAATGCGATATGCTTCCATGGGAAATGCAGGGTCTTGGCTATCTCCCTGGAGTAGATCACATCGGTATTCTCCGCAGGTCCCCAGGCATAGGAGTATGCCTCCAGTCCCAGTTCGGCGGCGACTGCACCAATCAGGCGTGAATCCAACCCTGAAGACAATGGCAGGATCCATCGGGGTTCCGTTCTCAGTACATCGGCGATTGCCTGGCGGGATGAGGCGTGCATTTCGTCCACAAGGTCATCCCAACTGGTCTCCCAGCGTTCCTGGCTTGCCTGCACTGCCCAAAGTTGTTTTGCTCGTAAACCTTCTTCGTCCCATATGGCGACGCGATCCGGCAGAAGGGTGTTCACCCCTTTGTACAGAGTCCAATCGGAGAGGAAGTATCCGTTGAGCAATAGGGAGACCAATCCCGGCAGGAAAAAATCGTTTGAGGTGGGGTCTGCCGCGGTCACGGTGACAGGTTCAAGCGTAGATGCGATGCGCCCGTTTCCGATCCGGGTGTAGTAGACCGGAATGCTCCCCAGCCAGTCGTTCCATATCGTCCAACGAGCGCCGTCCGGGCTGATTTGCAAAAAGATGAAACGCCCATCCCAGGGTGGTTGGAACTTTTCCGGGCGGCTGATTTTGAGGAGATTCTCCTGAATGCTTTGCCAGGAGTCCTGTCCCAATGGCGAACCGATCAATGCCAGAGTGGTTCCGTCCGGCATTTTGTGGACGCGCTCTGAAAGCGGGGCGTGCCCCCACAGGTGAAGCGTTGTCGTGCCGATGGAAATGGTGGATTTTTCTAGATGTGTAAATCGGGATAGGGCGCGATCTTCTGCCGAGATGGCCCTCGTTTTTGCCTCAGGGGGTATTTTCCGGTGGATTGTAAAACCGACAATGGAGCCCATGTTCACATCCGTTGAGGTTTCGTTTTACGAGGGTCTTGCGGGTAGCCGTTCGAGTGCCCGCTCTTTTGTGAAGTTAGGTAGGGACATTCCTGCGAATAAGCGCCTCAAAACCATGTTGCCTTGTGCACGAACAGAAATTCACGAATACTGGTGAGATTTTGCCCCTATTAGCGTTATTGCCCCGGTTTCCTGCAGAAAAATGGTCTATGTGCTTTCGTGGTCACACTCAAGTACCGGGAGAATTTTTGAGAGTATATCATCGATTTAAACAGAGAGGACGGATGTAACCAATACATCCGTCCTGCTTCGTCGGTCCGGGTTATTCTTCCACAACGGCCGCTTCCACCGATTGGATGGGCGGTAGAAAATCTGCCATGAGTTCCCAACTGTCGCCTGAGTCGCGGCTGTAAAACAATTGACCGGTGTTTGTCCCAACGTAAACTCCGGCATCTTCGAAGTTGTCGGTGGCCATTGCTTCGCGCAGGACGACCAGATGCGCTTTTTCTGGCAATCCTTTTGTCATACGTTCCCACGTTTCGCCCGCATCATGGCTGCGCCATACGGAGAATTTCCCGTCCACGCTCATACGATACTCGTCGCTTTCCTCAAGGGCGATGTAGATTGTGCGAGGATCGGTCGGATGCACCGCAATCGGGAATCCAAATCTCGAAGGCAATTTCCCTTCACCGATGTCGGTCCAATCTTCCCCGGCGTTGTCGCTGCGATAGACGCCGCAATGATTCTGTTGGAACAGCACATTGGGGTTTGCGGGATGCATCGCCATTTTATGCACACACTGTCCGAACTCGGGGTATTTATTTGGCATGAAATCGGCGCGTACATTCTTGTTGTGAGGGAACCATGTCTTGCCGCCATCGTCGGTGCGGTAGCAACCCGCGGCTGAGACGGCAATATACATGCGGTTCAAGTTGGTCGGGTCGAGCAGGATGGTGTGCAGGGTCAGCCCCCCTGCGCCGGGATTCCATTGTCCGCGCTGGGGATGGTCAAATAACGCCTCGTTCAATTCCCACGTCTCGCCGCGATCTTTGGAAACGAAGAGGGAGGCGGGTTGGGCGCCAGCATACAGCATATGGGGTTCGTCCGCGCGCCCGGGAGTGATATTCCAGACTTTGATCATTTTCTCCGGGACCTCTTTGATGCTCTCACCGCTTTCCGAACGGAACGCCTCATCCATGGTGCTGGCGGGTCTGCCGGACCTGGATGGGCGCGTGAGGAGCGGCACCTGTTTTGCCTGCGTCCAGGTTTTGCCGAGATCGTCCGAATAGTGGGTGGTTGGACCATAAACGAAATGTGCCGCCGCGGCATGCAGACGCTGGTCGCGTGGATCGAGTTGCATGTGCATCACGTTCCAGCTTTTGAAGTGTATTTCGTCTGTCCGCCATTTTTTGCGTTGCTTGTCACTGCTGAAGATGAAACCGCCCTTATTCGTGCCAACGAAGACCAGTACCTTTTTGCTCATGGATAAAGTTCCTTTCGTTGTAACCAGAATAAATGTTCTAATTATTCTACCACAAAATATCCTCTGACATATTGTGGACTTGTCCAACGGGTGGTCAGCAGGGCGGCCTGATAGCGGAAGCAGGTTCCAGTGGCGTGCGAAACGTTGTTTCCAAAGTATCGGTAAACCCGAAGGGCTATTGCGATAACCTGTTCGACAGATTATTATCCTCACGCAAAGGAGGAGAGTATGAGACATCGCCTGTGGATCGTTTTTGTTGCCCTGGGATTGGCTGCCTGCAATTTGCCTGCCACCCAGGTGACCTCGACGCCCTTTCCCACACTGCTGCTTGATACGCCGACATCAAGCTTCTCTACTCCCACGCTTGTCCCCATGGAAACTCTTTTGGCGATTCCCTCCCCCACCGTTACATCCACCTCCACGCCGGGCGTTTCCCTCGCTTCTCCCATCGACCAGCCTGTCAATTGCCGGTACGGCCCCAGTACCGCCTATTCGGTTGTGGGCGGACTGGAATTGGGTCAACAGGCGGAGGTTGTTGGCAGGAGCGCCGATTCAAGCTGGTGGTATGTAAGAAACCCATCTAATCCCTCCACGTATTGCTGGCTTTTCGCCAGTGTGACCGAAGCATCCGGAGACCTTGAAGGTCTCCCGGTGGTGAGTCCGCCGGTTGCTATTGTGGAGAGGATTGACGTGAGTGTGAATCCGATCTCCATGGACGTGGGATGCGGGTCTTTTCCGCATTATGTTACCGCAACTGCCACGATATTCACCAACGGTCCGACAAATTTGCTCTGGCGCTGGGAGACCAGCCTGAACGAGGTCATCGAAAAGGAATCGCTTCTTTATCTGGAGGGCGGGTCCCAGACTGTCCAGGAATATTACAGGGTGAATTCGTCCGGGGATTATTGGATACAGGTACACATCCTTTCCCCGAACGATACGACGGGCAGGGCATATTTCAAGATTACCTGTACACCCTGATCGATATTTCCTGCAAGCGGCAGTCTGCCCAGACTGCCGCTTTTTTCATTCTTTCGTCACGTTATTGTAGGGCAATGAAGCGTTGACCTGTTATATAATCCTGTTTAAGAGGTGTCATGATCTTTAAGTGGTTCAGGAAAAATTTCTTTATCCCGTATCAGTTCGATAACGACGAAGATGTTTTTTTGGCAAATCTGCTGCGCGCCATTACACTTTGGGGCATCCCGGTTCTGCTGGCAGTGATCGTGTTTCTTACACTGGCAGGGGATGTTTCGTATGGTACGCAGATTTCCCTTGTTATTCTGGTTTTTCTCTTCCTGTTCAGTCAATTTTCCATTCGAAAAGGGTACCTTCGGTCGACCAGCATGGCGTTAATGCTTGCTGCCTGGGCTTCCATCACTGTTACCGCATGGGGCGCTGAAGGATTGCAGGATGCCTCCTTGATTGGGTACCTGACCATTGTATTTGCCTCCAGCATTCTTCTCGGGAATTTCGAGACGATTTTCTTTTTTATCATCAGTATTATTTTCATCTGGGGACTGGCTTATGCTGAGGCGGTTGGTCTGCGCGGCGTGGGCGGTGGGAATCCGTATGATGCCGCCCGGGAACTGACCTTCAGTTTTTTTATCTCAGGGCTTGTCATTCACTTCATCGTAACTGCCTTGCGAAGAATGCTTCGACAGGGTGAATCGGAGCTCAAAGAACGCCTGCGGACCGAAGCCACCCTGCGCCAACAGACTGTCTATTTGAATTCCCTCCATGAGATTGCTCTGGGGATTATCAACCGTCTTGAAACCCGACCGCTGTTGGAGTCCATATTGATCAAAGCCTGTGAGTTGGTGGGCACCAGGGATGGGCTGATTGAACTTGTCATTCCAGACGGTTCCGCTTTGAAATTGGAGGTGGGAGTGGGGGTGATGACGCCTTATGAAGGACAACTGACCAGTAAAGACCAGGGGTTGACAGGAAAGGTTTGGGCAAGCGGGCAGACGATGATTGTCAATAATTATGCCGAATGGGAATATCGTTCGAGGAAAATGGCGGAAAATATTCATGCGATTATCGGTCTGCCGTTGATGTCTGGGGAACAAATCATTGGTGTTCTCGCGTTGACCTACCTGGAGGAAGACAGGGAATTTTCGAAGGAACAGGTCACAGTGTTGGAGAGATTCGCCGCTCTGGCGTCCCTCGCAATCGATAATGCCCGCCTTTATGAGGATTCTCAAAGGGAATTGATGGAACGTCGGTCGACGGAAAAGGCGCTTCGCGAGAGCGAGGAACGCTTCAGAAAAGTCTTTCAATCCAGCCCGGTAGCTATTTGCATCACCACCCTGGAGGAGGGGATACTGCTGGATGCCAACTATGCCTATTGGGAACTGACTGGTTATGACCCCAACGAGGCCGTGGGGAGAAGCGCTGAAGAACTTAAGATACGGGATATTCCTGTGGATCGTGAAGAATTTATTGGGAAATTACGGCAAAAAGGGTCGTTGTTTAATCCTGATAATCATTTATTTCGAGCCGATGGCAGTTTGAAACACATTATTTCCTTTTATGAACTGATCCAGATCGGCGAGGATGAATGTGTCCTTGCGATGTTTTATGACATGAGCGCCCAGCGGGAAACGATGCAGGCGCTCAGGCAAAGCGAGGGGCGAACCCGTGCCCTGCTGGAAGCCATGCCTGATATGATCATGGAACTTTCAAAGGAGGGAAAGATTATTAACATGATTCCGCCGAAGGGGATGGAAAAATCCATGCCGGTGGAGGGGTTCATTGGCAAACATATCGGCGAAATCCTCTCTCCGACAGCGGCATCACAAACTCTTTTTGCACTGGAGCGTGTCATCTCCACCGGACACATGAGTGTTTTCGAGTTCGAGGAACAGATGGGGGAAAATACTCAGGTGATGGAGGCGCGCATTGTTTCCAGCTCGCCCGACACAGTGGTAATGCTTGTTCGGGATATCACCCAGCGCAAGTGGATCGAGACTGAACGGGAGAGAATCATTGAACAGCTTGAGACCAATAATGCAGAGATCGAAACGCTGCGCGAGAGTTTGACGAGTCTGGTAGGCACTTTTGAATTTTCGGAGATCGTTCAACATATTCTGGACCAGATCCGGCGGGTCATCCCCTACGACACCGCCTCCGTTTGGCGCGTGGAAGGTGACCGGCAGAAGTTTATTGTCGGGCGTGACTTGCCTCCCGAAATGCATCCCGGTGTTGAGTTTATTACCGATCAGTCGAATTCCGCCCTTCCGATCATCAAAGGGGAAGTCCCATATATTCTGAATAATTTTGTTCAGGATGAATTATCCGATTTTCAGGCCCCGCCGCACACGTATGTCAATTCGTGGCTTGCAATCCCTTTGAAAACCCGCGGCAGGATCATTGGCTTGATTGCCCTGGATGGAAGGCAAAAAAACCAATTCACAGAACACCATGCCAAACTCGCCGTGATCTTTGCAAACCAGGTTGCCATTGCGCTCGATAACGCGCAACTATTTCTTGACCTGCAAACCGAACTAGAGAACCGCAAAGCACTTATTGCCGAACTCAAGGAAAAAAACGCCGAAGCAGAGACCCTGCGCGAAAGCGCCGCGATTGTGGCGGAGACGCTCGAAAGAAAGGAGACCATCGAGCGCATTCTTGAACAATTGGAACGTGTCATCCCATATGACAGCGCCTCCGTTCAACTGGTAAACGGCAATATGCTGGAGATTGTCAGCGCACGCGGATTTGACATGGGCGCTATCGCAGCGGCCAGCAAATTTGAAATCAATGAGAATGAACCTGCCTATCCTGTTTTGTGCGGTGAACTCCCCTACGTGCTTTTCGATGATGTCCAGGCTTCCTATTCGGCGTTTACAGAGCCGGTTCACAACAAGATCCATGCCTGGATGGCGGTGCCAATGAAAGTGAAAGGAAGGGTTATCGGCATTATCGCGCTGGATGGTCATCGAATTGGACAATTCACCGAAAAGCATGCCCAACTGGCTGTGACCTATGCCAGTCAGGTCGCCATTGCCCTGGAAAATGCACGCCTCTTTTCGGACCTTCAGACTGAACTCGCGGCACGAAAGAGCCTCATCGCTGAATTGGAGTCCAAGAACAAGGAGCTCGAACGCTTCACCTATACGGTTTCCCATGACCTGAAATCGCCGTTGTTTACGATACGCGGCTTTTTGGGCTATCTCGAACAGGATGTCCTCGCTGGGGATCATGAAAGGGTGAAATCGGACATGAGGCGTATCATAGACGCCACCGACAAGATGCAATTGCTTCTGAACGAATTGCTCGAACTTTCGCGCGTAGGGCGGTTGAGGAATGAATCGGTCTATGTTCCATTTGAAGAATTGGCGCGGGAAGCCGTGGAATTGGTCCAGGGACGAATCATGAAACGCGGGATCGTGGTACAGATCGCCCCGAATCTGCCGGTTGTCCATGGCGACAGGCAGCGATTGTTGGAAGTGTTACAAAACCTGGTCGATAATGCCGCCAAGTTCATGGGGGACCAGGCGGAACCGCGCATCGAGATTGGGCAGAGCGGAGAGGAGGGGGGCAAACCTGTTTTTTATGTGAAAGATAACGGTGTCGGTATCCCGTCGGAACATTACGACAGGATCTTCGGGTTGTTCAATAAATTGGATGTCAAGACCGAAGGCACGGGAATTGGACTCGCCCTCGTTAAGAGAATCGTCGAAGTGCACGGGGGCAGGATTTGGGTCCAGAGCGAAGCGGGATTGGGTTCCACGTTCTTCTTTACGTTGCCGGTGGCGCCCGCCGTTGAAAACAAAATGACCGGAGCCTGATCCATGTCGAATCGGATCATTAACTTCTTCAAAGGTGCAGGACGGAGCAGGGCCGACTTTCGCCGGAGTGAAGCCATCCTGACCATTGTGGCAGATGCCGCCAATTCGTTCCTCAAGACCTCGGGATGGAGCCCGGAGGATTGGGACCAGGAAATCAATACACTTCTTGAGCGGTTGGGTGCAACGATACATGCCAGTCATGTGTATATCTTTGAAAACCATCCATCGCCGACCGGCGATCCTCTGATGACGATCCGTTACGAATGGACCGCTCCGGGGCTCGAAAGCGACCTTGGGAACCCCCGTTACGTGAACAAACCCTTGGACGAGGATTATATTGAAAGTTGGGACCTTCAAATTCGACGCGGCGAACCTTTCATTGGAGATTTGAATCACATCAGTCTGGAGGAGATGAGCGTCCTCGACCGGAACGGTATCAAAGCGCTGCTGGATGTGCCGATCATGATCGATGGGTCATGGTGGGGTGTGATTGGTTTCGATGATGTGATGGAATCCAGAAAATGGTCTGGCGCGGAGGTGGATGCCTTGGTTGCTGCTGCCAATTTCATTGGCGCCGCCATCAAGCGGCAACAATTGGATGCCATGCTCCAAAACGAACTTCATCAGCGCAAGCGTTTGATCGAAGAACTCGAGGCGAAAAATGCTGAATTGGAACGATTTTCCTACACTGTATCACACGACCTCCGCGCGCCGCTTGTGACGATCAGGGGATTTTTAGGTTACCTCGAACGCAACGCACGGCTTGGAAATATGAACAGTTTTGAAAGAGACCTGCGCCGCATCGAGTCTGCCACAGACAGAATGGATGACCTCCTGAAAGGATTGCTCGAACTATCCCGAATCGGCAGGCTGATTAATGCCCCCGGCAAGGTCTCATTCAGAGCGCTGGCTGAGGAGGCGGCTGAGATTGTGCATGGTCAACTGGAGGCGCGTCGCGTTACGCTTCGGATTCAGCCGGACCTGCCCATCGTGTACGGAGACAGGGCGCGCCTGGTGGAGGCTCTGCAAAACCTCATCGAAAATGCCATCAAATACATGGGCGACCAGAAAAAACCGTTGATCGAGATCGGCATGAATGGTCGGGATAACGTAGATGCCCCCATCTTCTTTGTTCGTGATAACGGCGTGGGGATCGCTCCTGAATATCACGAGCGCATCTTCCGGCTGTTCGACAAATTGGACGTTTCGACAGACGGGACAGGCATCGGACTTGCTCTCGTGAAGCGGATCATCGAATTTCACGGAGGCAGGATCTGGGTCGAGAGTGAAGCGGGAGTGGGCTCCACCTTCCTCTTCACGCTTCCATCCGGGCTGGAGCCTGATTCCGTTATATAATATCATCATCTCATCCCGGAGCGTTGTTCATGAAAAGAGCGGTAAGCATCAGTATCGGTTCATCCAGGCGCAATAAGGCTGTGGAAGTGACCCTGCTTGGTGAAAAGGTCAGCATCGAACGCATCGGCACCGATGGCGACATGGAAGCCGCCGCCATGAAATACAAGGAACTCGACGGAACGGTGGACGCCTTTGGCGTCGGCGGCGCGGACTTGGGCGCGCTGGTGGACGGCAAGTTCTACCCCTTTCACTCCGTCCAGCCAATGGTGCGCTTCGTAAAAAAAACGCCGTTGGTGGATGGCGGCGGCTTGAAAAACACCCTCGAAAACAAGGCGCCTGCTTTTCTCGACAAAAAAATCGGCGACTACATCCGTCAGCACGGGCGCAAGGTCTTTGTCACCCTCGGCGTGGACCGCTGGGGCCTGTCCAAATCCTTTGTTGAGGCGGGCTATGAGGTTGTATTCGGCGACCTGATGTTTGCTCTGGGTGTGCCCATTCCCATCCATACCATGAATGGATTGCGCACCCTGGCAAAGTTAATGATTCCCATCGTCACGCGCTTTCCCTTTGAGTGGCTCTATCCTACCGGGGAAAAACAGGAGGAGCGCATCCCTAAGTATGAAAAATACTATCACTGGGCCACCGTCGTTGCCGGCGATTGTCACTACGTCAAACGACACATGCCAGAAGACATGCAGGGTAAAGTGGTCGTCACCAACACCACCACACCCGAAGATGTGGAATTGTTTAAGAAATGCGGTGTGAAATATCTTGTCACCACCACACCCGTCCTGGATGGGCGCTCGTTTGGCACGAACATGATGGAAGCCGCACTGGTGGCGGTCTCTGGCAAGGGGCGTCCGCTTACCTGGGCTGAATTAACCGAATTGCTCGATAAACTCGGCTTCGAGCCTCAATTACAGGAGTTAAATTAATCATGGATGCAATCGTAACCGCAGGCGGAATTCCGCAACCTGACGACCCCCTTTACCTGTACTCTCATGGAGATTCAAAAGCGTTGATCGATGTTGCCGGTAAACCCATGATCCAGTGGGTGCTGGACGCGCTTGGCGATGCAAAAAGCGTGGATAATGTCATCGTGATCGGGTTGTCTGCCAAGACCGGTGTGACCTGCAAGAAGCCCATGTACTTCGTCTCCAATCAGGGGCGCATGCTGGCGAACATCGTCGCCGGTGTCAATAAGGCTCTCGAATTGAATCGGAAGAATCAGTATGTGCTGATCGTCTCTTCCGACATCCCGGCGCTCAAACCGGAGATGGTGGACTGGCTTGTGGAAACCTGCATGCAAACAAAGGATGATCTGTATTATGGCGTCTGTCCGCGCGAAGTCATGGAAGCGCGCTTCCCCAATTCCAAACGTACCTATACAAAGTTAAAGGACATGGAAGTATGCGGGGCGGATATCAACATCTCGCACGTCCGCATGGCGACGGAACACCTCGATACTTGGGAAGCCTTGATGGGCAGTCGCAAGAGTCCGTTGCGGCAGGCGATGATTGTTGGCTTGGGCACCTTGTTCGCCTACCTCACCCGAAGCGACACACTGGAGGAAATGGTCCAGCGTATTTCCAACCGTATCGGGATCAAAGGACGCGCCATTCAATGGTCCCATGCCGAACCTTGCATGGATGTGGATAAGCCTCACCAGCTCGAACTCCTGCGCGAAGACCTCGCAAAACAACAACGGAAAGAGGTTGTGAAAGCCAGGCGTTCCGCCGCAAAACCCGCCGCCAAAAAGAAACCTGCTGTGAAAAAGAAACCCGGCGAGAAAGCGAAGACAAAAGCCGGATGAAGTTACGCTCCATTCTGGAATGGGATGCCCGTCTCTCCGACAAAATGCGCGTGGCTGAAAAGCCAGGCGCATTGCGCGCTATTGCGGTCTTTTTCGCCCACTCCGGCGACTCCTGGTTTTGGGGCGCGGCGTTGATCATCGCCTGGTTCCTGAGCAACTCGCCGTGGAAGGAATGGGAATCGGTGGAATTCCTCGGCATTAGCCTGCTGGCGGTTCTGGTCATGGGAATCAAATTTCTCGTGCGAAGGAGGCGTCCCGAAGGGGAGTGGGGCGGCATCTACCGCAATACTGACCCGCACTCGTTTCCCTCCGGGCACGCGGCGCGATCCTTTTTGATTGCCACCCTCGCCGTGGGCCTTGTCCCCGGCTGGCTGGCGGTGGTCTTGTGGATCTGGGCGCCGTTGGTCGCGGTTGCGCGCGTGGCAATGGGCGTGCATTATCTTTCCGATGTGGTGGCAGGCGCCCTGCTGGGCATCATATGCGGGTGGATCGGCTTGCAAATCTACGAGCCGATTTTCCTGTGGGTATCGAACCTCATCGGTTTTTCTTTCTGGTAAAAATCGGCGCAAGCGAAAACCTTGCGCCGTATTATTTCCCCTTTTTCACCATTTCGATATGCCCCTCGATGTGGGCGAGATCGCGTTCCACCCAGGCCTGCAGGGTAAAGCCGCCTCCCATTGTGGCGTGACGCGACTCGCGCGACCACGCCTCCACCGGCAGTTGACGCAACAGCGCGGCAAGCGACTCGACATTTTCGACCAGTTCATCCAGAATCTTGTTCAATGATTCGCCTGGGTCATATTGTTCTTCCATGAAGGCGTCACCGTCGAAGTTCGGGAACTCGGGGTTATCCTCTGCGGCAGTCCGCCGGACGCGGGCTCCATAGACCAGTTTGTCCACATCGCGCGTGTGGACCGCCACTTGATGCGTGGTCCATCCCCCGGCTTCCAGCGGAGCAAACGGCTCATTCACCGCGAGACATGCCTCACGAAAACGATGCGCCGCCTCAGCCAACCGGTCGATCAATCGGATGCGATATTCCGTCAACTCTTTCATTCTGCCTCCTCCAGACTGTCGAGCAGGCTGAAGATTTTCTCGACCACTTCCCGTCCTTGGGATTCGATTGTCAGAACATGGACGCCATGCGGACTTAACTCCTGCGCCGCCTGACCGGCGAGCCCGCGTAGACCATGCATGGTTGCAACGAACGCCGCTTCCTTCTTTTCATCACGGGTGGGCGCCGTTATCAGGAAGAAGATCACCCCTGAACCCTTTTCCCGCATCACGCGCCCGGCGGACTGGGTCATCAGGAACGCGCCGGTGAGGTTGACATCGAGCACGCGATGCCAGTCCCACTCGTCCATGTCAAGAAGCGGAACGTGCGGCTCGACGGACGCGTGGTTAATGAGAATATCGATCCCGCCGAAATCATCCTCCACCTGCTTGATGATGTTCTGTACTCCCAGTTTCTTGGCGACATCTTCGATGTAGGCCTTGGCATGTCCGCCCTGCCGGTTGATCTCATCCACCACCGCCTCGACATTGACCGGCGAAATGTCATTGGCGGCGACGATGGCGCCGCTCTGACCGAAAGCAAGGGCAAGGTTCCGCCCGCTTCCTCTGCCGGCGCCAGTGATCAAAACGACTTTATCCTTGAAACCCTTCATCATGACTCACATACGGGAACGTCGTCACGATTTTCATATCCATTCAATGGCAGACCCAGATAAGGGGAAGGGTCAAGAGTGTTTTCGATGTCCAATTCATTCTTGAAGCCTCCGTTGCCGTCATCTTCGACAATGGAAAAATGCAAATGCACACCGACGGGATTACCCGGATCGCCGGAGTAATTTCCCTGATAGCCGAGCAGAGTGCCCGCCTCGATGTATTTTTCTGAAGTACCAGCCGGAAATTCGTCTGAAATGAAGGAATTGCCCTCGTTATCCGCCATGTGGGTGTAGTAGAGCCAGATTTGACGCCCCGGGTTCAGCGGGTCGCTTGGAACGCGTACAATGACGGATGATCTCCAGTCTGGGAGGCGGGTCAGGTAACCGGGATAGGCCGAGATGACACGCGTGATGCCAACATCCATCCCGGCGAAGATATCGATTCCTTGATGGGTATGGCGCAGACCGAACGGGTCGCCCCACAGAAAGCCGATCATGCCATCGGTGGGAAAGAGGAATGGGGCGGAGCCGCATTGGGTGCCGGCGACCAGTTTCCAGTCCGGATGTGAGACGGGTTCCCGCATCCATTGCCGGAATTTATCCACGCGAATGGCGTTGGGGCGGTAGGTGTAATAAGCGATCACTACCGCAGTGAGCGCTGCTATGATTACAATTGAGATGACCAAGAGACGTTTTGACATGGGCAGGATTATAACGCTTGATTTTTCGTTCAAAATCTGGACAATTTAAGTTAAGAAAAAGTTACACTTTCTTGCCTTTTTATGTAAATTAATATAAGATTAGTTGGTCTCGAAAAGGCAAACCCATCGTGAGGTGGGGACGCAAAGTCATGGATCTTCCAATCTGATGCGTAGAGATTGGAAGACCGCCAGACCGCCGAAGTTTTTTATTCGGCGGTTTTTCGTTAAGGAGGTGTATCTCTTCCAATATTCGAAATATCTCTACAAGTGCATCCACGTTTATGCAAGTCAAACTATAAGAGGAGAAATAGTTTATGAAAGCAAAGTGGTTTCACGTAATGCTGGTTGCAGTCCTGTTGGTAATTGCAATCGTTCCGGCAGTTGGTGCGGCACCACAGGTTCCGGCAGACCCGCAGTTTGGGTCAGATGTAGATAATGCCGCCCATCCTTTGGGCGCCCGGCAGTATGCCGACAAACTTCAGGGGTTGGAAGCAAAGTTCCATGGCAAGTCAAAGGACAACTGGGTCTTCGGTGATCATGTCTATCCCAGCTATGAAGACCGTTATATCGAATTGGAGCGCGAAGGGGAAGATACGATCTGGACCGTTCTCGGCGAGTTTGGCGACCTGATCAATCCCGCTTATGGCGATGTGGCTGGTCCTCTCCACAATCAGATTCCACAGCCTGATCGCACGGTAGACAACACCACGATCTGGACTGCAGATTTCAACCGCGGCTACTATGAGAATATGCTGTTTGCCTCGCAAAAGGGCGCGAACTCGATGCGCAATTACTATATCGAGCAATCCTCCGGGCGTTATGCGGTGAACGGCATTGTGGAAGATTGGGTGAAGGTGCCGTATAACGAGGCCCGCTATGGCGCAAACTATTGCGGAAGCATTGTCTGTGCCACCACATGGCTCTTCGTCCGCGACGCTACAACCGCCTGGTACAACAATCAGATCGCGGCTGGCAAGACCCCTGCTGAGATCGACGCTTACCTGAGCCAGTTCGATGTCTGGGATCGCTATGACAACGATGGCGACGGCAACTTCAATGAGCCCGACGGCTACATTGATCATTTCCAGGCTGTCCATGCTGGTGAAGGCGAGGAGACCGGCGGCGGAGCTCAGGGCACGAATGCCATCTGGAGCCATCGCTGGTATGCCTTCTACAACAACATCGGATACACCGGCCCGTCACCCGATTATCTGTTGGGCGGTATTCAGATCGGCGGTTCCAGCTACTGGATCGGCGACTACACTATCGAACCTGAGAACGGCGGCGTGGGCGTGTTCGCTCACGAGTTCGGTCACGACCTTGGTCTGCCCGACCTCTATGACACCTCTGGCAATACCGGCGGCGCAGAGAACTCCACCGGCTTCTGGACGCTGTACTCCAGCGGTTCCTACGGCAGCTCCGGCAAACCCGCCGATGGCATCGGCACCAAGCCGATCCACATGAGCGCCTATGAGAAACTCTTCCTCGGCTGGTCGAATTATGCCGTGGTCAACTGGGACGAGACCGCGTTCTTGAAGATGGGACCTGCTGAGTTCAACTCCGCTGATCCTCAGCATCTGCTCGTGGTTCTGCCTGACAAGCAGGTCGACACCTTCCTCGGTGACCCCTACTCCGGCAGTTACTATTACTTCTCCGGCGCGGGGAACGACCTCGATAACAGCATGACCCGCGATGTCACTCTGCCGGCAGGCACGGTCACACTCACCGCCAAGGTCAAATACGATATCGAATTAGACTGGGACTATGCTTATCTCACCGTCAACGGTGTAAATATTCCCACCAACCTCTCCACCAATACAGACCCCAACGGTCAGAACTTTGGTGAGGGCATCACCGGCGATTCCGGCGGCGCATGGGTTGATCTGACCGCTGACCTCTCCGCGTATGCGGGTCAAACGGTGACCATCGGCTTCCGCTACTGGACCGATGTGGCAGTCGCCAACCCCGGTTTCTCGGTGGACGATATCGCCATCACCGGACTGCCCCTTGACGATGCGGAAAGCGATGCGGGCTGGACCTATAACGGCTTCACCCTGACGAACGGAACCGTAACCCAGTTCTTCCCCAACTACTATGTTGCAGAATACCGCAAGTATGTCGGTTACGATACGGCTCTCAAGACCGGCCCCTATAACTTCGGCTTCCTCGACAACCCCGACAAGCAGAACTGGGTCGAGCACTTCCCGTACCAGGATGGACTCTTGATCTGGTACTTGGATTACTCGTTCCCGGACAACAATGTCGGCGACTACTGCGCGGCGGGGAACTGCGGTGGCTTCTTCCTGCCCATCGACGCCCACTCCAAGCTGATGATCCGTCCGGATAACGGCATGGTTTGGCGCCCGCGCGTCCAGTCCTTCGACTCGACCTTCAGCGTCAACCGCGTTGACAAGATCTGTCTGCACGCCAACAGCATCAAGAAATGCTACGGCGGTCAACTTGGCAACTCGTACTTTGACGATACTTACAGCTACTGGAATGCGCCCAACCCGGCCATCGGTCACTACGGTTGGTCCAGCGTTCCTCTGCCCGGCGTCGGCGTGACGATCACCATCGTCAGCGAATGGAACGGCTGGGTGTATGTGAAGGTCAAACCCAAATAAACTGACAGTTCACAGCTTAACCAATTGCACCCCGCAGTGATCTGCGGGGTGCAATTCACTTAACACTTCGAGAGAATTACTTGATTGGAACTCCTATTTCCGGTGTAGGAATGGTGGTCGAGTCTCCGTCGTCCGGATTCTGATTCGAGCATAGGATGACGCGTCCATTCAAGTCGGTGTGATAGATGTATTCCACCCCTCCCGCGCTCAGCCAGATCCGGTATCCGTGCACTTGTCCTTGGGCGTAGACCTCTTCAGGCGCGGGGCATCCCAATGCGGCATCGGGCCAGGTCATCTCCTTTGAATCGAGCACAGAGATTTCATCGGCGCGAATCCCCAAAATTTTGGCGAGGTCGTTTTTTGCCAGGTCAATGAATTTCTCTGCAGGCGCAGACGAAAAATCAGGGTTCTCGTTTTGGGTGGGCAAGGGAAGCGGATTATCTGCCGGACTGGACGAAGATTCCTGCGACGGAACCTGTTGAGGCTCCTGTGGAGGCATATCCTGTGATTCACCCGACTGGGACGTTCCGCAGCCTGTCAGAGCAAGCGCAAACACGAGAAACAACGAAATCCAACGCATTTTCATCAAACTGACTCCTTCCATGTATGCCGGAATGATTTGGAAAACCACTCTTTTTCGAGACGAATTACCGTATGGAATGGTTCCCCGGTTGGATTTCTAACACAATTTCTATCTTTTATCATCATTTTATTTATACCTAATCGGTAAGATATGTACAATCATTTCCAACCGATTAGGAGATAAACCATGACTTTCTATTTGCACCCTTATCCGTATCGCCGAGTATCCCGCCGATGGGTGGCAGACAACCGTTTCAACCTTGGCGTGAATATCCGTGAAGAGGATGAAACCTACGTTCTCTCCGCGCTCGTACCGGGACTCACCGCCGACGACCTGATCATTCAGGTTTTGGATGATGTTGTCCGCATCGAGGGTGAATATAAAGCTGAGGAGGCTCAATATCTTGTGCGGGAACTGCCCGGCGGCTCATTTACCCGGACCCTGCGTATGCCCGCCCCCATCGACGCGGAGCGCGTTGACGCCAGGATCACCGACGGTGTGTTGACGCTGAAGCTGCCCAAGGCTGAATCCGCCCGCCCGAAGAAGATCAGCATCAAGTCCAGATAAGACGCGGAGATCGTTCCTGTGAAGACCGCATTTCAAGGTGCGGTCTTTGCATTTAAGCAGGTCTGGCAACGTGTATAATTTGTCCATTCCTACCTTTGGAGAGACTCCTGTGCGTTTAAGACCCATCAACCTGTTTGCCGTTTTTACCATTCTTGCAATCATTCTTACCGCTTGTGGCGCCAATGAGCCGGTTGTCACTGGCACTCCTGTGCCAACCGAGACTCCGATCATCCTGCCAACACCCACATCCACGCCGACGGTGCCTCTCGCCATCCTGGTCCTTCCCGCTGATATGGATGTTGCTACCTCTGACCTCTACCAGAAGACGGTCTATGATCTGACGCAGGCATCGGGTTTGCGTTTTCAGGTCAGAAATACATTGACGCCCTCCGACCTGGAGCCGGGGCTGAAAGTCGTAATCGCGTTTCCGCCAGACCCTGGTATTGCCGCGCTTGCCGCCGCCGCTCCGCAGGTACAATTCCTTTCGATCAATATCTCGGGCATCACTCCCGGCGGGAACATCAGCGTATTGGGCGGCAACTCCCAGTCCGAGATTGCCGGGTTTCTTGCCGGATATACGGCGGCGCTTATCACGGATGATTATCGCATCGGTATGATCATCCCCAAGGATAATCCGGACGCGATCCGTGCCTTGAACGCCTATGCCAATGGCAGGGCTTATTATTGCGGGCTCTGTCGTCCGTTCTATTACCTGCCCTGGAGTTTTCCACAATATATCGAGATCCCGGCTGACCAGGATAAAGAGACGTATGATTCCTTCGCCGATATTTTGATGCTTCAATACAAAGTGGGCACGATCTACCTGTACCCCGACATCGCCATCCCGGAATTATATAACTATATCGGTACGACTGGCGTTTACATGATTGGAACGGTTTCCCCGGAACAACGCCCCGCGGGCTGGGTGATGACGATCCAGCCGGACATTGTCAAGGCGATCCAGAGCGTCTGGCCCCAGCTACTTGCAGGTCAGGGGGGAATCACGGTTCAATCTCCCCTCGGCTTGAGTGATATTGACCCGAGCCTGCTTTCCCCTGGAAAGCAAAGACTTGTACAACAAGTGCTCGATGACCTGCAGGCGGGTCGTATCAATACTGGCGCCGCACCCTGAGAATGGTTAAAAATCAAAACTCCCGTCACGCACGGGAGTTTTGACTCGAAAAAGGAGAAAGAAAAAAGGAGGAGAAACTGAACGTCAGGCGGATATTTCCAAATTCATCGCAGCGGGGATCCGTTCATTCCGCTCGCCATGTCCAAGCCAGGCCATCGCTTTGACCACAAGCACCGCCGGATTGACGGGCTTAATGAGACACTCGTCCGCGCCCGCCATGTTGGCTTCGAAGACCTCCTGGGCTGTATTTGCCGAGATAAGCATGATAATGGGACCGCGGCTTGCCTCGCGCAGTTCCTTCAAGATGGAGGCGCGTTCGGCCTTGGTCAACTGCATATCGATCAACATAAGGGATGGCCCAATCAACCGCGCTCCCTGCAAGGCATGTGAAATATTCGATTCACACAGCACAATGCAGTTCCTCTGGTTGAAGAGAGGCTCCCAGACCGCACAGGCTTTAGGCTGATCTGAAATGATGAGCACCGTGTGGAGTGGGACGGTATCGATGTCGGTTGTTGAGGCTACCATTATTTTATTCTGCACCTTTCATAGCTATCTACTTGACGAAAAATGGAGCCACATGTTACACTCGAAATCGTTCAACTACATTTCAAAGAAAGGAGGCGCACGACCCATGGCAATGAACTTTGCGACAATCTTTACGAACTCACACAGCATCCAAAAAGGTGCTGTTGGCTTCATTCCTTGTCGTAGTGCGCTTGCTTATCGTTAATTTACACGAAACGTTGTAATTAACAGCCGCGGTGCACTCGCCCGCGGTTGTTTTTATTTTCCCTTTCCGATTCAGCCACGGGCAAATGTCTGTGGCTGTTTTATTTTTCATAGGAGAAATCACATGTTGGGAATACAAAGTCAATTATTCGAGGGGCAGGATGTTCGTCTGGGACCGATCGATTACGAGAAGGACCCGGAGATCGAATCCAAGTGGACGCATGATTCCGATTTCATGCGGATGTATGATACTGAACCCGCCCGCCCGATGTCTGTGGCGATGGTGAAGAAGGCGTATGAAAAGCTCGAGAAGGCGATCGAGGAAGAGAAAAATATGTTTTTCTTTACCATCCGTGCCCGCGAAGATGACCGTTTGATCGGTAAGGCGTTGGTGCATCGTATCGAATGGTCGAATGGGAACGGCTTCATTCGCCTCGGTATTGGTGCGAGGGATGACCAGCGCAAGGGATACGGTTCGCAGGCTTTGCGGATGTTGCTTCGTTTTGTGTTCGCGGAACTGAATCTGTTCCGCATCAGCGTGGCGGTGCCTGAATATAACGAGGGAGCGATTTCCTTGTTCAAGAAATTTGGCTTTGTGGAGGAAGTCCGCAGGCGGCAGGCGTTGGATCGGGATGGACGTCGTTGGGATATGCTCATTTTGGGTCTGTTGAAGGATGAATGGCAAGAGTCAGCTTCGGCGTAGAAAGAAGCGGCTTTTTATTTCATAAGGAGAACCTTGTAATGAAAGACTTATTTCATGGAGAATTCGTCCGCCTGACGGCTGAGGACCCGGATGTCCGCGCAAAAATCGAAGTCCATTGGCAACGAGACTCGGAATATCGCAGGTTGTTGGACTCCGAACCGGCGATGGTAGTATCCGAGAAGTGGTTGAAGGATTGGTTCGAGAAACGAAACGAGGAAGGATTTAGCCCCAATCGTTATGTCTTCTCCATCCGCACTCTGGTTGAAGAAAAGTTGATTGGCTTCTTTAGTTTGTGGGTGGATTTGATCCACAGCGAGGCGTGGGTTGGGATCGGGATTGGCGAGCGCGAGTTTTGGGGCAAAGGTTATGGCACGGACATGATGAAGTTGTGTCTGCGATATGCTTTTACTGAGTTGAATGTGCACCGCGTGTCGCTGGGCTTGCATTCCTATAACCCGCGTGCGTTGAAGTCCTATGAGAAGGCAGGGTTTCAACTCGAAGGTTGCACGCGTAAGGATACTTTGCGCGAAGGGAAGCGTACCGACGGGTTCTGGATGGGAATCCTGCGCGAGGAATGGCTGGCAATGCAAAATGGAGCAAAACCATGAAGAATATTTTGACTGGTGAACTCGTGCGTTTAAGCGCGTTGGATGCGGATGAGATTGGAAGGACCTTTGCACGTTGGGGGCGCGATTCGGAGTTTCAGCGTTTGTTGAACAGCAATGTTGCCCGCATGGCTTCGGCGAAGAATGCGCAAACGTGGCTGGAGAAGGAACTGGATGAACAGCCCGTCAACTTGCACTGGTTCGGCATCCGCAAATTGGACGATGATATGTTACTCGGTGATATTGACCTGTATGTGTACAACTGGTCTGCCCGCGATGCCTTTGTTGGATTGGGCATCGGCGAACGAGAGTTTTGGGGTAAAGGCTATGGCACCGATGTGATGAAGGTGATCCTGCGTTACGGTTTTACCGAGGTCAATTTGAAGCGTGTCACACTGATCGTTTTTGAGTACAACCCGCGTGCGATTCGTTCCTACGAAAAGGCGGGATTCCGTCACGAGGGGCGAATGCGCGGCGTCCTGAATAAAGAAGGTAGGCGCTGGGATATGCTCACGATGGGCATTCTGCGCGAAGAATGGATGGAACAAAACAAGTAGTGTTTTCGATGCTGAGATCAGCGTTGGAAATTAAATGGAGAATTTTATGAATACACAACCTGCAACGAATGAAGTACTTCTCGACCCAAGCCTCAAGCTCCGCCCAGCGCAATGGGCGGACTTGGACGGCGTGGCTCAACTCATCCTCGATGTTTGTACATCGGACGGCGACCCGACTGTCGCGGTCACGCCTGGTGACCTTGCGCGCGAATGGAAAAATGAAGGCTTTACGCTCGAACGCGATGCATGGGTTGTGACGACACCCGAAGGTCGCATTGTTGGCTACGAGGAATTCGTCAACCGGCATGTGAATGCAGTCTTTCAGGGAGACGGCTATGTCCATATCGATTTCCATGGACTGGGCATCGGCACAACCATGATGCGCATCCTCGAAGAACGCGCGCGTGAACAGATGAAGCTTGCCGAACCAGATCTGCGCGTCTATATTCGGAATGCCATGGCCATCGGGGATATCGTCGCCCGCGAGATGCACGAGCATGAAGGCTATCATGCCATACGCTTTTCGTGGCGGATGGAGATCAAACTGGATAATCCACCTCCTGCGCCTGTATTCCCTGATGGGATCGAACTCCGTCCCTTTGTATTGGAAGAGCACAATCGTGCGGTCTTTGAAGCGCACGAGGAGGCATTCAGCGATCACTGGGGACATACCCCTGGGACGTATGAAAAATGGCAACATCGCATGACGAACCGCGAAGATTTCGACCCGTCCCTTTGGCACATTGCCTGGGATGGCGACCAGATTGCGGGCTATTCCCTCTGCCGCTATCGCATGGATATTGGCTGGGTGGGCACACTGGGCGTGCGCCGCGCGTGGCGCAAACGCGGACTCGGTGAAGCGTTGCTTCTCCACTCGTTCGGTGAATTTTATAAACGAAGCAAGGATGTCATCGGTCTGGGCGTTGACGCGTCAAATCCCACAGGCGCGACGCGTTTGTATCAAAAGGCGGGCATGAAAATTGCCGCCGAATACGTTATTTACGAAAAGGAATTGCGCTCTGGGCGTGATCCTGAAGAGCAGGAATAGGAGAATCAAATGAACGCATATTTGCAGGAAGAATTGAAAGTTGCTTTACCTGAAGGCTTCACTGTTCGCGGAGCCAGAATGGAAGACGTGGAACCTGCCCTCGTATTGTTCAATCGCTGGGCGCGTTCGGTCATTCATGAGGACGAGATCACAGACGCCGAAGCCATCCGCACCGAATGGAAATCTCCAGGTTTCGACCCCATGGAGGATATCCGCCTCGTGTTCTCGCCGAACGGAGAGATGGTCGGCTACGTCGAAGTGTGGACTACACAAAAGCCGCCCGTCCACCCGTGGATCTGGGGACGTGTGCATCCCGATTATGCAAACAATAACATCGGCACATATCTCCTCACCTGGGCAGAGGAACGCGCCAGACGAGTCTTGAACGATCTGCCCGCAGACCTTCGCTTCGCGCCACGTGTCGGTATCTATCGTCAGGCGGATGCGTCGAAAAAATTGTTCGAGGATCGAGGCTTCCAACGCATTCGTAGTTCATACACGATGCGCATTAACATGGACGCCCCGCCTCCAGCCCCGCATTGGGCAGATGGCATCACCCTGCGCACCTTCCACCCCGAGACCGACATGGAAGCCGTCTATCGTGTTGTGGATGAAGCATTCAGTGACCACTTCGGTCATATCGAAACACCCTTTGAAGAAGGGTTGGAACGCTTCAAACATTTTGCGATGGGCTATGAAGGCTTTGATCCCACGCTCTGGTTCCTCGCCATGGACGGGAATGAGATCGCAGGGATCAGCCTTTGCCGCAAGAGCGCCTATGACAACCCTGATGTCGGCTGGGTGGACACATTGGGCGTGCGCCGTCCGTGGCGCAAACGCGGTATCGGGCTTGCCTTGCTTCGCCACTCGTTCGGTGAATTATATCGGCGCGGCAAACGCATCGCAGGTCTCGGCGTGGACGCGGAAAACCTCACGGGTGCATTACGTCTCTATGAAAGCGCGGGTATGCACGTTCACCTCGCATTTGACCTTTTTGAAAAGGAGATCAGAGCTGGCAAAGAAATCAGTGTACAATCACTTTGAAAAATAACGTCCCGAAGGCTTGTCCTGAGAATCACAACAATCTTCGGGACGCTGAATACAAAGGAGACCAATATGAACCTTCGCTGTTCCTTTTGCCAAACCCCCTACACCCTCAGCCGGGTTGCCATGCTTGATGCCCTGCAGGAAATTGACTCAAAGAAACTAACCCACTACGATGCGCATTGCCCGCGTTGCCGGCGTGCCACTCCGATTCCTCGGCAGAAATTGGAAATGTTCATGCCCAATTGGAAGGATGAACTCAGGAAGTTCGAGGCTGAGATGAAAGCACACCCACAACAAGAAGCGCCTCTCCCCAAGCCCGAGCCTGTCTCAGCGCCTCAAACTGAACCCAAGCCTGCGCAGACTCCTGCCAAGGAAAAGCCAGCGAAGGAAGTACCCGCAAAAGATAGACCATCCACGAAGAAACCTGCCGCACAAAAGAAAGCAACCACTGCCAAGACAACGAAGAAGAGCAAGTGAACCGATCTGGTAATGTCACCCTGAGCGCTAGCGAGGGGTCTCCGAGATAATCGTAGAGATTCTCACCTGCACTTGCGTGCGGTGCAAGTGTCGTTCAGGGTGACATACCATGGTGTAACTGAGACAACCACATGAGCATCAAAGCAGTGATCTTCGACCTGGGTGGGGTCATCCTCCGCACGGAATATCAGGCACCGCGTCAGCATCTTGCGGAACGCCTGGGTATGGAGTACGACGATTTATCCCGACTTATCTTTGACAGCCCCACGGCACAACAGGCAACCGTCGGTGAATTGACCGCAGAGGAGCATTGGGCGTCGGTGATGAAACGCCTGAAGCGACCCATCTCCGAAGCGCAAATTATCCGTGATGAATTCTTTGCAGGTGACATACTCGACCGTGAACTGGTCAATTTCATTCGTTCATTGAAGGGCAAATACAAAACGGGACTCATCTCGAACGCATGGGACGATCTGCGGGCATACATCCTCAAGGAAAAGTTCGATGATGCCTTTCATCACATGGTCATTTCGGCGGAGGTTAAGGTGGCGAAGCCGTCAGCGAGGATATACCAGATTGCGCTGGAACAGCTTGAGGTGAGTCCGAGCGAGGCGGTCTTCGTCGACGATTTCATCGAGAATATCGAAGCCTGTCAAAAACTTGGCATCCAGGGAATCCATTTCAGGAATCCTGAAGACGCCTTAAGTCAATTGAAACAATTATTATGAGTGGCTGTCCTATTGGGCGGTCACTGATAGGACAACCATGTTATCCAGAACGAAAACCATTTTACGTGACTTGGGGAACGGACTTATCATGCGCCGTTCTTCAGTCGAAGATGTGGACGCGCTCTCTGCGTTCAACGGCATGATCCATCGTGAAGATGACGCGGATGAACAGCGCCTCATCGCATGGACACGTGACCTGCTCACGCGCCAACATCCCACTTTCCATGCTGACGATTTCATTATCATCGAAGAGTCTGCCACGGGACGAATTGTCTCGTCCATGAACTTGATTCCACAAACGTGGAGCTACGAAGGAATCAAGTTTGGTGTGGGGCGACCTGAATTGGTTGGCACACTGCCTGAATACCGCGGCAAGGGACTCGTCCGTATGCAGTTCGATGAAATTCATCAGTGGTGTATCGAGCGTGATTTGCCTGTACAGATCATTACGGGCATTCCATATTTTTATCGTCAGTTCGGGTATGAAATGGCGCTCGAGTTCGTCGGGCGGAGGTTCGGCTACGAAGCGCAGGTGCCGAAGTTGGAAGAGGGGGAGCAGGAAAAATATGTTTTGCGCCCAGCCGTCGAAGCGGACATACCCTTTATCGCCAATGTGTATGAACATGCCATACAACGTCACATGGTCAGGTGTGAGCGGACGCTGGAGATATTCAAGTACGAATTGCTGGAGCAGGATCGAAATGCCGCCCATTACTTTGACACGCTTGTGATCGAAGATGTCTCTGGCGAGGCGGTTGGATACCTGCAACACTACAGTTATCTCACTAGAACGGGCTTAACAGCGGTCTGGTATGAACTGAAGCAGGGAGTCTCGTGGCTGGACGTGACGCCGAGCGTTGTTCGCTATTTGTGGAACAAGGGACAGGAATTGGCAAAACGTGATGGAAGAACAAGCACATCGTTCGGTTTCATCGGCGGGTCGCATCATCCTGTGTATCAGGCGCTGGGCGAAGACCTTCCCACAATCATTTCGCCGTATGCTTACCAGGTTCGTGTACCTGATGTGGCTGGCTTCTTGAATCATATCAAGCCTGCACTCGAGAAGCGGCTGGCGGAATCGATTGCCGCTGGTCACAGCCGTGAGATCAGGGTTAGTTTTTATCGCGAAGGTGTGCGGATCGTGATCGAGAAAGGCAAGCTGACCACCATCGAAAAATGGACGCCTGTCACCAAAGACGACGAGGGTGACATCGCTTTCCCCGACCGCACCTTCCTGCAGATGCTGTTTGGCTATCGCAGTTACGAAGAACTAAGCACTTCCTTTGTCGAGTGCTGGTGTGGCGGCGAAGAAGTGCGGGCTCTGATGAGCATTCTCTTCCCGAAGAAACAGTCGGATGTTTTTCCGATGGCGTGAGGAAATACGGCTAACCACAGAGACACTGAGTCACGGAGTTTTTAATTGTTTATCTCTGTGCCTTCGTGTCTCCGTGGCTAAAAAAATAACTTTTAGATTGATATGGAGATCAAAATGCAAATTCTATTCTCAACCAACATCCTCTGGCACAAAGGAGAAATCCCTGCCTGATAAACCGCAACTCATTTTAGACAATCCATGTAGAGTTGCGGTGTTACTTGTCGTGGGTCGGGTTGCCAACCCGACTTACACTACTCTACAAAGGTACATATGTTTTCCAATTTAAAGCTAAACGCAAGAACCGTTTATTTGTTCATCGAGTTCAGCGCATCCATGTTCTTTGCGATGATGTTTACCGTCACCTCGCTGTATGAAGCCACTGTTGCTGGGCTGACTCCTGTTCAACTCATCCTCGTCGGCACAACGCTGGAGATCTCGGCGTTCGTCTTTGAAGTACCCACAGGCATCGTCGCGGACGTGTACTCCCGCAGGCTTTCGATCATCATCGGTTATATCCTGATGGGAGTTGGTTTTCTCATCGAAGGCTTCTTCCCTGCCTTCCTGCCCATCCTGCTGGCACAGGTCATCTGGGGCTTGGGATATACCTTCACCTCAGGCGCCACGCAGGCATGGATCTCCGACGAGGTCGGCGAAGACGACGCCAACAAACTCTTCCTCCGTGCCACACAGGTCGGTCTATTTTCCTCACTCATCGGCATGGGACTTGCCGCCTTCATCGGCGCAAACGACGTGGTCGTGCCGTTGCGTGTCGGCTCGGCGGGCGTGCTGTTGATCGGCGTCATCCTTGCAGTCATCATGCCCGAAACGGGATTTCATCCCACTCCACGCGAAGACCGTAATACCTGGCAGCACATGTGGCATACCTTTAAACAAGGTGTGGATACTGTCCGCGCCAAGCCGCGCCTCATGAACATTGTCTTCATTGGTCTGTTTTACGGAATCTACAGCGAAGGCTTTGACCGCCTGTGGGTCAAGCACCTGCTTGACACATTCGAGTTGCCGGTTATCTTCGGCAATAACCAGGTCGCTTTCTTTGCGACTTTACGCGTAGCGGGTACGATCCTCACGATTCTCGCCGTCCGCTTTGTGGAAAAACGCGTAGACTCGTCGAGTCCGCTGGCGATCGGTCGCGCTGTGCTTATCGTCACGGCGGGTATCTCGCTGGCGATGCTTGGTTTTGCGCTTTCGCAAATTCTCGTCCTCAGCCTGATTCTGTACCTCATCATTGATGCTTTGCGCGATGTCCACATCCCATTGCAGACTGCGTGGGTGAATCAAAAACTGGATTCCCAAACCCGCGCCACGGTTCATTCGATGTTCGGACAGGTGGATGCCATCGGGCAAATGTTGGGAGGTCCGATTGTCGCGGTGATCGCGGCAACGGGTTCCGCCGTCGCTTCGCTCGTGACCTCGAGCCTGCTTTTGTCTCCCGCGCTTTTCTTTATCCGACGAGCAAATATACAGTCCATGAGTGAGGCGGATGGGGAGGTGGAGTCAGTGCCTGCTGATTAAGACACGTAGGGTGGACGGGCAACTACTGCTCGTCCACCCTATACATTCATTTTGATTTCCTTGGGATCAATGATGTAGTTCTCGAAATATCCGCCCATGACATGGGCATAGGTGACTACTTTCCCTTTTTTTACTTGACTGCCCATCGAACATATCCTGACTATATAAGCCGCCAATGTCGTTTTCCTGCATGTGGATCATGTTGGATCCATATGCAGAACATTTTCCATCCTTCATTCATACCCATTAATTCTGGTCTTTCATTTGTTCAATTGTAACGAATTCAAAGTTCATTGCCTTTAATTTGGGGACAGTGATATTCACGATCTCTGCTGCCCTCCTTCCATGCCCGTGACCATCGTGCAGGACGATGATCGAACCAGGGACAGTTCGCTCGAGGACCTGTTTCATCGTCCAAGACACGGGCTGGATGAAATGCAATGGCATGTTGTCCCAAAGGACCAGGCGATAACCCCATTCAGTCAACAGCGACAGGGTTGTTGTGCTAAAGAATCCATACGGCGGGCGGACATCCCGGATGGTTTCGGGTTGAACGCCACACGTCTTTGCGATGGCCTGTTTTGTGCGATCCAGCTGTGCGCGGAGAACAGAAGGATTCTCAAGCGGGAACGGGAAGTGACGATAACAGTGAATGCCGAGTTGATGTCCATTTTGGTGAATCTGCCTCACGAGATGTGAAAACTTTTCAACTTGCATCCCAATCAAAAAGAATGTGGCGTGGACGTTGTGCTTTGCCAGCGCTTTCAGAACGCGTAATGTATCCCTGGGGTGTGGTCCGTCGTCAAAGGTCAGCGCGATCTCTCGGCGTACCCCATCTCCCCGCCACAGGATGGACGCGAAGCGATTTTGCCGGGAACGGAAGTAACGTAGAAAAAAGTCATTAATCCCTGCCATAGACTTTCAGCAACTCCTCTTGAGCCTGCGGAGCAATCACCAATACATAATCGCGCATGTCCTGTAAATGGTTCACCACGGCCTGTTCTTTGATCCCCGCAGGTGCATAGACAGTGAATATAACGTTGCGTGTACCTGCCCGGATCTGTGTACGCTGGTCGGGACCATAGATGACATCTGAAATAATGCCCGCCCGATCACTGATGAACATGTCGCCGGGTTTGAGGGTTTGCAGTTCGCCGCGCATCACGGTGTAATTCTCGGTGCCGTTCGATACATCGAGGATAAGCGGCAGTTGCAGAACATCCAGGTCGTGCCCGGCGGTTAGCAGCATGTTCTTGACCTCTGCCATGAACATTGCTTCCACGAGCGATGCCACGCTGGGAATGGACCTCCCTTTCATGACGATGGACTCGAGTTGTAATTGGACATGGTAGGTCTTTTTGAAGCGTTTGTAATATTCGTTGTAGACCCGCAAAACAGGATGGGACGATAAGGCGGCTCGATCCTGCCCTTTGAACTGTTCCCGCAGTCGGGCCTCCAACTCCGCTTTGTGGTTTTCCAGCTCTGCGTGACGCGCAGGATTGGTTACATCTTTCATAGCCAAGACGCCCACGTGTGCGCCTGGGAACGCGGATTTCCAGGCAGTGCTTACCTCAAACATCTTTTCCATCCCATTCGTTCATGAACTGGTCGAGAAATTTCACCATGATCTCGTGGCGTTGTTCGGCGATGCGTTTGGCCGTAGCGGTGTTCATCATATCCTTGAGCAAAAGCAATTTTTCGTAAAAGTGGTTGATGGTGGCGCTTTCGCTGTTCTTGTACTGCTCAAAAGTCTGGTGTATCTGTGGGGGCGAGTTGGGGTCGTAGAGCGGACGGTTCTTGTAGCCGCCGTAGGCAAAGGCGCGCGCGATGCCGATGGCGCCGATGGCGTCCAGCCGGTCGGCATCCTGCACGATGAAGCCTTCGAGTGAGTCCATTTTGTTGATGACGCCCGCTCCTTTGTAGGAGACGTGCATGATGATGCGGGACACGGCGTCAGCGATGGCGGGGTCGATCGATAGCGAATCAAGCCACGTCTTGGCGCGAAGCGGGGTTTCATCCCCCGAATTGTTGAATTTCCAGTCGTCCAGGTCATGGAGCAGGGCGGCGAGCTGAACGATGAAGGTGTCCGCTTTTTCATGTTCACACAAGGTCATGGCGTTCTTCCAGACGCGATAGATGTGCCACCAATCGTGCCCGGACGAATCGCCCGTACATTCCTGCTTGATGTATTCGGCTGTCTTTTGGATGATGTCCTGTTGATTCATGTAGTTATTGTGCTTTTTTTCCAATCTCCCAGTTTTTCCGCGCGGACGGGGATCTTGCCCAAGGCATCCTCATCGGTGATGTAGGTTTCGAAATAACCGCAATCCGTGCAGACGTAGTTTACATATTTCACACCTTTGCCATCCAGAGTCACTTTGTCCAGCGCGTACTCCTTGAAATATACATTGGTTGTATTACATTTGGGACAGGTTCCATGTTTCATGAGACACCTCGCGTAAAATTTCGACGATTATATCTTGATGCCATATCATAATGGTCAATATGCCTGCTGTCATGATGGGTGTGGCGTTCTCCAAAATTTGCGTGGAATGCGGCGCGCTTTACTTATTTCATCGGGTTGTATCCTGCCATATGACGACGCGGTTGCGCCCCATTGCCTTTGCCTGATACAGCGACTTGTCTGCCGCCGCGATCAATTCTTCACTCGATTTTCCGCTCAAAGGAAACTCGGCGATGCCGCAGGAGAGTGTGACGTCGATCTTTTCACCTTCATGGAATGCATGAGCCTCCTGAAAGGATGTTCGCCACCTCTCGGCGATGTCCCTTGCGTTTTGTGATGTGACATTCGGCAGGAGTACGAGAAACTCCTCGCCTCCGTACCGGTATATGATATCTTCGATGCGGGTTTGTTCCAATAATTGTTTTGCGAAACTTTTCAGGATGGAATCCCCCATGTTATGCCCAAAGGTGTCATTTATGTTCTTGAAATGGTCGATGTCGATCATGATCAGGCTGACGGGGTGGTTTCCGCGCTTTGCCCGGGCAAGTTCACGCTCCAGTGTTTCACCCAAATAACGGCGGTTGTACAGTCCTGTCAGGTGATCGCGGATGGCTTGTTCTTGCAGGTCAGCCTGCGCTTTTTTGAGCGGGGTGATGTCGCGCCAGACCACCAGACGCCCAAGCAGACGTTTGCGGTGGTCGTATAGCGGCGAAATTTTCAAGTCGAGGACCCTCCGGGGCGGATCGCCGATGGGCAACTCGACGCGAATGTCGTTGACCATAAGAAACCTTTTTGCAATATTCGGCCATGCCGAGAATGTCCTCTCAACGGATTCGCCGATAACAGGTCGGCGGGACAGCCCGATATCCCGTTCTGCCGCGGCGTTGAAATCCACCAGCCGGTTATGGACGTCGAGAACAATAACCCCATCGCTCATGCTTTCCACCAACGCGTGCCGCGCGATGGGGAGGATGTCCAGCAGGCGGAAACGGAGCAGGGCGTAGGTGAACGCGAATCCCGCGATCGTGAACGAGAAAGGCGTATTATCCACGTTGGGGAGGGGATTCAACCCCAGGACAAAGACGATGCTGTTGAGCCACGGGATTCCCGCCCCGATCAAAATGACAGCTAGCTGTTTCCGGTAAATCCCTGTGGATTGTATGAACCTGCGTATGAGAATGACCATGCCGATCAGGATCAACAAATAGGAATATACGATGTTTGCCCAATGTACGGGCCCGCCGTTCAGGAGCATGCCGATGCCTTGAGTCTCTTTTCCCGCGAAGTACAAGCCATGCCATGGATCGGTGAACAGCAACACCAGCACCAGAATCGGCTCGATACACAAACCGATGATGAACAATGGTCTCAGCCATTCATCCATTTCAGAGACTTGCATGGCAAAAACCACCAGCGCGGCGGGGACTGTGACCACTCCCGCGTAGGTGACGTACAACCAGAAATTCGGATAAGGAGCGGGCGCTTTTGCCCAGAACAGGCTGTAGCTGATATCCCACCAACTGAGGGCAAACATCAGGACCATCAATGAGACAGCCCCTGGCGCGTGCCGGCGTGTTTGCAGAACGATCATTCCCCCCAGGAAACAAATCAACCCTGCCGCCATGAGAGCGGCGCTCAAGCCTGTATGTGGCGGAGTCATTCGAGACCTTTTATCAGTTACCTATGCAGTGACAAAGTAAACACCTTGTCACGCATTATACCTTTCGCTTCATCCATCCTCCCCATACCAAAAGGTGACAGTCATTTCGCAGTGGCTGTCACCTTGTTTGACGGTATTTATCACGGTGTACGTGGCTTCTTCAAAGGTCGCGCCGTAGGATTGTGGAACGAACATTGAGGTCCGGTAAGAGACGAGGAGTGCAGGGTCGAATTGGGGAAGTAGATCGCGAGTCCGGTCGATCCCTTTTTCCCTGAGCCATGCCGTTCGGCTACGACCGCGTCCTGCAAACTCGAGACCAGTTGCGTGGCGGCTTCCTTGACGAGCGTGCTGGATGTGTTGTTCGCCAGCAACGCGGCAAAGTGACCGAGGTCGATGTATGAAGGCGGGACTTCGCGCCCGAAGATGCTGGTGTAGGACTGGGCGTAGGTGCGCGCTTCCGCATATTCCTGCTTGTATCAAACTTTTATTAACCTCCCCCCTTCGTCCAGTTGCATGTTTAGTCTTACGGTTTTATAGTCGGATAATCGAGTGGTCGAGAGAATATCCGACCAACGACTGTTAGACCATGAAACTATTAGACTAGGAGACTACATGCACGGATACGGCTGGTGGATGTCCATGCGTCAGGGCGACGAAAAGCCCAAAGTGACGAAACAACTGCTCCTGCGCGTCCTTTCCTACGCGCGCGGGTACTGGTGGCACATTGCAGGGATGCTCGTGACGATTCTCCTCACCACAGGCTTGTCCCTGCTCACGCCGCTCATCTTCCGTAACATGATTGACGTGGTGATTCCCGCCAAAGACACGAATCGACTCATTCTGCTGGGTGTGGCATTGCTGGGGATTCCCGCACTGACGGGCGTCATCAACGTCTTCCAGCGCCGCTTGAACGCGATCGTTGGCGAGGGCGTCATCTATGATTTGCGCTCGGCGCTCTTTGCGCGGCTGCAACGCATGTCCCTGCGTTTCTTCACCAACACCAAGGTCGGCGAACTCATGTCGCGCCTCAACAACGACGTGGTCGGCGCGCAGAACGCCATCAGTAACACCATCGTCAACATCCTGACCAACCTCATCGAAGCGATTGCACTGCTGGCGGTCATGCTCACGCTCGAATGGTGGCTCACTATTGTCAGCGTGCTCATTCTGCCGCTCTTCATCATCGCCGCGCAAAAACTCGGGACCGTCCTGCGCGATATCGCCCGCCAGGCAATGGACATGAACGCGCAGATGAACGCGCACATGAACGAGACCCTCAACATCGGCGGCGCGCTGCTGGTTAAACTCTTTGGTCGTGCGCGTGAAGAGGAGAAGCGCTTCCGTCAACGCGCTGCCAACGTGCGCGATATCGGCGTCAAACGCGCGGTGGTCGGCTCCACGTTTTTCGTCATCTTCGGTCTGGTCAGCGCGGTGGGCACGGCGCTGGTCTATGGTCTCGGCGGCTATTTCGTTATCACCGACGTGTTCACCATCGGCACCATCGTTGCCTTCGGCTCGTATCTCGGTCAACTCTACGGCGCGCTGCAAGGACTGGCGGGCGCGCCTGTCGAGTTTTCGACCAGCATGGTTTCCTTTGAGCGCGTGTTCGAGGTCATTGATTTGCCGCAGGACATCGTCGAAAAAGAAAACGCAACTCAACTGCGCGATGTGCGCGGCGAACTCGAATTCGATAACGTCACGTTCAATTACAAAGTGGACGAATCGATTCTGCTCAAACAAGTCAAACGTTACGGACGACACGAAGACATCGGCGCGGTCTTGTCTTTGGCGGATAAGGGTGACGGGAAGAAAAAGGATGAAAAACCCGCGTCCGACTCAGGGGAGTCTGACGCGGCCTCTCAGGCGCGCGAGGTCGCTTTGGAGGGAATCTCCTTTATCGCGCGTCCTGGACAGTTAATCGCGTTGGTTGGTCCCTCGGGCGCGGGCAAAACCACGCTGACCTATCTCATCCCGCGCCTGTACGACCCCACGGACGGCGTCATCCGCATTGACGGGTATGACCTGCGCGATGTCACGCTCGAATCGCTTTCGCAGGCAATCGGCATGGTGACGCAGGAGACGTATCTCTTCCACGATACCATCCGCACCAACCTGACCTACGCCAAACCCGACGCCTCCCAAGCCGAGATCGAAGCCGCGGCGCGCGCCGCCAATATCCACAACTTCATCGTGGACCTGCCCGACGGCTACGACACGATTGTCGGCGAGCGTGGCTACCGTCTCAGCGGCGGCGAGAAACAGCGCATCGCGCTGGCGCGCGTCATCCTCAAAGACCCGCGTATTCTGGTGTTGGACGAAGCCACCAGCCACCTCGACAGCGAATCCGAAGCGCTGATTCAGGAAGCCTTGAAGCGCGTCATGGCGGGACGCACGAGCATTGTCATCGCGCATCGTTTATCCACGATTCTTGCCGCTGATTTAATTTTGGTGATGGATCGAGGACGGATTGTGGAGAGAGGAACACACAAAGAATTAATTGCGCTCGATGGGTTGTATGCCCAGTTGTATGATACACAATTTAGAGGAGAAAGAGCCTAGCTGCGTATGGGTTTGCAGGGGTGGATCATAGTCTGCCCCTTTTATTTTGCCTGTTATTTTCCTCTTTCTTTTTGCCCTGCAGATTGTAGATCAACGCCCCTAGCAGAATCCAGAACGCGGCGGAGACCGCATACCCCCAATAGGTGTTGACCGCGAATGACATTCGGATGAAGCCGATGATGGCAATATAAAAAAGGATGATGTATAGCGTATAGGGAATGGGCATTTTGCGGAACTCGATCTTGAAGACGAAATCAAGCAGAAATTCAACGAGCAAATAGAGGAAGATGAAACCAAGCGAGACCAGTTTCCAGCCTGGTTCACCCGAGGTGATATAGTGAACGAAGACGGCGACCAACGGTATCCCCAGGAGGAGCGTCACGCTCCCAAAGGCACGTACCCATCCGCCATGTCCCTTTTTCTGGGCGATATACACTCCCACGATGGACAGATGAAACAACACTGCCGCAACGACCAGGATCAGGTCGAAAACATCCATGGCTTCAGACATGTTCCTCTCCTTTTAGCCATTCTGAGTCCACTATAGCACGCCGCGTCAGTAGATTCAACCATCTGGAGACAGATTTTCAGGATAAAACTTGGATAGAAAAATTTTGCCTGCGTATCGATGAGATTGCACCCCTCCGGGGTATTGAAAATTCGATTGGCCTGGTTATACTTGCCGCGATGGACCTCTCGCAGAACATCCACTTGCTTGGCGACCTGCTCGGCAGGGTTATTTCGGAACTCGAGTCGCCGCGCATCTTTGAGATCGAGGAGCGCATTCGGGCGCTGGCCAAAGCGCGGCGCGGCGGGGATGTAGTTGCAGGACAACGACTGCACGAAGAAGTATCCGCTTTGCAAAATGAAGAGGCGCGTGTGATCGCCGCGGCGTTCACATCCTATTTTGATCTGGTGAATCTGGCGGAGGAGGATTATCGCGTGCGACTCCTCCGTCAGCGTGAAGATGAATCGTTCCCAGAGCCGACCCGTGAATCCATCGGTGAAGCGATTTCCACCCTAAAAGAGCGCGGCGTCACGCGGGAGCAAATGTCCACCTTATTGGATGAATTGTGCATCGAACTGGTTCTGACCGCGCACCCGACGGAAGCGCGCCGGAGGACTGTTCTCTCGAAAACGGAACGCATCACACTCCTCCTGAGCCTGATCAACCAGAATTCGCTTTCGCGGCGCGAACGGGAAGAGACCGTTCGATCCCTGCATGCTGAAATTTCCGCGTTGTGGCTGACGGACCGCGTCCGCGCCGATAAGTTGACCGTGACCGATGAAGTAAGAACCGGGCTGTATTACGTTGACGCGTACCTGTGGGACATCATCCCCAAACTGTACGAGGACCTGGAAAATGCGCTCAAAAAATATTACCCGGGCTTGAAAGCGCCGCGCGCCTGGCTGAAACTCGCTTCCTGGATCGGCGGGGATCGCGACGGAAACCCGTTTGTCACTTCCGCGGTGACAGCTGAAACGTTGCGCCTGCATCGCGGGCTCGCCGTGGAAAAATATCGCGGCATGTTCCAGGAATTGGGACGCCGCTTGAGTGTGAGCTCGAATCGCATCCCACCGCCGCGCGTTTTGTTGGATTGGATCGAAAAACGCAGACCGTTCCCGTCGCATGTGGCATATATTGAACAACGCTATGCCGCCGAGCCGTATCGCCTGATCCTTTCCTTGCTTGCGAATGACCTTGCCGAAGCCTCGCGTGATGACATGACAAAGCACCTGTTGGGGAACTATCCGCATCGGGCACTGCTGACGGAGAAAACACTGCTTGAGTCTTTGGAGTTGATCGCTTCGGCTTTACCGGCGATGCTGGTCGAAGATGAGCTGAAAGTCGCCCTGCAAAAGATGCGGGTCTTTGGTCTGCACGTGGCGCGGCTCGATATCCGTGAAGATTCAGGGCGTTTGAACGCAGCATTGGGGGAGATCCTGCGCGCTCTGAAGATCGAATTCGACTTCGAAAATTTATCGTCCGATGCGCGTGAAACGATGCTGGAACGCCTGATGAAAGAACCCGCACCGGATCTTTCGGCACATCCCGGCGTCACTGCCGCCACTGCCGAAACCTGGTCATTGTTCCAATTGATTGGACGTACGTGCGATATTTATGGCAGTGAACTGCTTGGTCCCATCGTCATTTCGATGACCCATACCGCCGCGGATGTCTTGACCGTTCTTCTGCTCGCCAAGTGGGCGGGATGCGCGACTGTTCCACAAATTGTGCCGCTTTTCGAATCGATCCAGGATCTGAAAGATGCCGCCCACATCCTTGAACTGCTCTTCACTTCCGATGTGTATCGTGAACAGTTGAAATCCCACAACAATGAACAAATGGTCATGATCGGCTATTCCGACAGCAACAAGGACGGCGGTTACCTCATGGCGAACTGGTCCCTCCATCAGGCACAGGAGGAGATCACTGCGATGGCGCAAAAACACGGCGTCAAACTCACCATCTTCCACGGGCGCGGCGGGACCATCGCTCGTGGCGGTGGACCCGCCAATCATGCCATCCGTGCCCAGCCTGCCGGGAGCATTAACGGACGTTTCCGCGTCACCGAACAAGGTGAGATCATTGCCTCGCGTTACGCCAATCCGAAACTTGCCCATCGGCATCTTGAACAGATCGCCAGCGCGGTCATCCTCGCCTCCGCCCCACAGAAGGAGGAGCCCATCCCTACGCAATGGCGGAACGCGCTGGACGAAATGTCCCGGGCAGCGCAACGCGCCTATCGTGAACTGGTTTATGAAACGCCAGGTTTTATCGAATTTTGGGAGTTGGCCACGCCGCTCGATGAGATCAAGCGCCTGCAGATCGGGTCACGCCCCGCGGCGCGTGCCAAACTCGGTGCGGTGAACCAGATTCGTGCCATCCCGTGGGTTTTCTCGTGGATGCAGAGCCGCTTTAACCTGCCCGGCTGGTACGGTCTCGGCACAGGGCTTGCTTCCATCGACGATGTGCCTCTGCTTCAGGAAATGTATGACGAATGGTTATTCTTCCGCACCCTGCTCAACAACTCCGAGATGTCCCTGCTCAAGGCAGATATGGACATCTCCGCTCTCTACGTGAGTCTTGTCCCTGATAAAAAACTGGCAGAGACGATCTTTGCCTCCATCCGCACGGAATATGAACATACCCGGGATGCGGTTCTTTCCATCAGCCGCCACAAGACCTTGCTTGAATTGGAGCCTGTCACCCAGCAGGCGGTCCAACTTCGTAACCCCTATGTGGACCCGCTCAACTACATTCAGGTGGAAACCTTGCGGCGGTTGAGGGCGCTGAAAGATCAAGAGGGAGCCGAAGCCAAATCCTTACGCGAGGTCATGGCACTAACCATCAACGGTATCGCGGCGGGATTGAGAAATACGGGGTAGGTCATTCGTTGTGAGGACGGTCACCTTCCTCCTTGCAGGGACATTTGTTACCCGATCTTCGGCGTATCCCCGATGATCTCCCAACCGTGTTCCAGCGCGACCGTTTTCAACTTTTTATCGGGGTACACCGCCACGGGATGATCCGCGTGCTCCAGCAGGGGAATATCCAGCACGGTATCGCCGTATGCCACATCCACACGGTCCACGGCAAGACGGCTCAACACCTGCTCAATCTTCTTTTCATTCGCCACCAGTTCCCCAATCGACTTCACTTTTCCATCGACGATCTGCGTCGGCGTACCGATGTATTTCACATCAATGCGTCGCGCAAACGGCTCAATGAACGGTTCAATAACACTGCTGGCAATGTAAACCTGTGCTCCGTCCTCACGATGCCTAACCAACCGCGCGATCACATCCTCACGGCGCTTTCGCCAGAAATCATGCTCCACCACCCATTCGGATACCTGACGTAATTTTGCTTCATCCACATTTTTGATATAGCCCAGGCTTTCGATCATCAGTTGCTGCCCCCATGCCTGCCAGTCAATAATGCCATTCTTCGCCAGAACATAGGCTGGCATAATGGATGCCATCGTCAGATTCGCCTGCCATTTGCTCTGGTGATGCCTGACCCAATCCACCACGCCGAGGAATGGGGAGCCGGTGGTCAACGTGCCCATCATATCGGAAACAACAATCATTTCTCCTCCGGTCTATGAATAATTCCCGTCATTATACACTTGCCGTGATGATACAATCGCCGCATGGGCACACTCTATCTCGTTGCCACTCCCATCGGTAATCTGGAGGATATGTCCCCGCGCGCGGTCCGCATTTTGCGGGAGTCCAGTCTCATCGCGGCGGAGGATACGCGTCACACCGGCAAATTGCTCAAACACTTCGAGATCGACACTCCGTTGACGAGTTACTTCGAACACAACAAACTGAACAAACTGGATTTCATTCTCGAAAAACTTTCACACGGAGATGTGGCGCTGGTTTCGGATGCCGGGACTCCGGCAATCAACGACCCCGGCTACGAACTTGTCCGCGCCGCCCTCGCCTCCGGCTATGACGTTCGACCTGTTCCCGGACCCTCAGCGCCGATTTCCGCCTTGGCGGTCTCCGGTTTGCCCACGGATTCGTTCCTCTACCTCGGATATCTCCCCGCCAAAACCAGTGAACGGCACAAGTTCATAGAGGGAATTTCCAATGTGCCCTACACGTTGATCTTTCTCGAGTCACCGCATCGCATTGTTGACTCCCTCGACGATTTATTCTCCATCCTTGGCGACAGAAAAATCTGCGTTGCCCGCGAGATGACCAAGCTGTTCGAAGAATACTGGCGCGGGACAGTCAGTGGAGCGGTGGAATATTTCAAATTACAGCCTGCAAGGGGTGAGTTTACGCTGGTCATTGAGGGGAAAACGAAAAAGGAAAAAGATGTATGGACAGAGGAAGAACTCACCGCCGCCATCGAAAAGGAATTATTAAGTGAAAAATCTGCCAAGGAAATCTCTGCGGAGTTGGCGGAGAAAAGTGGCTGGAATAAAAAGGCGGTCTACCGTTTGATCAATCGGGAGGGATAAATATGGCGTGGACTGCAATGTCTTCGGACATTTGAATCGATTTTTACTATCTTTATTATCGCCTCCCCTGCTACAAGCAGGGGAGGTTCGTTTTCCCTTTTGCACAGCTGTCTAATCGAAAAGAAAAAATAAATTGTATATACATATTCGCCATGCGTTATTGTATCTTTACACATAAGACCGTATAATGGTTTTGTAACATTACAGAATTGAAAGCGTCATGGCTTACAGAATTGTAAACCCATCGCAAAGGCAAGTCATTTTTGGGAATTGAGAGTCTATGAAAAAGTATTTCTCCTTCAGTATTACGTTGATATTGTTATTATCCTTGCTTTCAACAACTGTCCAAGCTGCTCCAGGAAGCGATTTTGCTTTTGTAGACTTGATTTCCGGACAAACAGTTATTGCAAACTATGGAGACTGGCTGGAGGGTACGAATAGCACCATTGATATCCATATCAGTAACACCCAGCCGGGTACCGGCATTACCGACGGCGAATACGCGGGATGGTGTATTCAGGATCATATCTTTGGGCGATTGTATTCTGAACCCGCCACCCTCTATTCCAGTATCAGCCCGGATCTTCCCGATGACCTGCTCGGTTTGCCGTGGAACGAGATCAACTATGTCTTGAATCATAAAATTCGAGGCGAGGGAAAGACCGATCTTGAATTCTTTAAAGATGTCCAGACAGCAATCTGGTTATTGCTCGGAGAACCCAATCCCGAATTTGGTATCAGCCCCGAAGCCGAACAAATGGTTGCAGACGCACAGGCAAACGCTGATTTTATCCCTGGAGATGGGGAAATTCTGGCTGTCGTCGTTTACTCGGATGGCATGAATGCAGACGATTCGAAAAGCGTTCAAGAAACAATCATTGAAGTTGTTTTACATTTCCCCAAGACCGCGACACCTACTGCAACACTGACCAATACTGCCACATTTACTCCGACCGAAACGCCGACTCACACCCCTACTTCGACTGGCACCATAACCGAAACATTTACCCCCACCTCCACTCTGACCGATACCCCAACGTTCACCCCGACCTCGACTGGTACCATCACCGAGACCTTTACGCCTACTGTTACACCAACCAATACCTTCACCTACACCCCCACCTCGACCGGTACAATCACTGAAACGTTTACCCCCACATTTACGCCGACCAACACCCCGACATTTACCCCCACTTCGACCGGCACCATTACCGAGACCTTTACGCCTACTGTTACGCCGACCATCGTTACCGAACCTGCATGTACACCTACTGTTGTCCTCACCACAGTGACTGCGGACTTTACAAAAGTATCTGTGGGAGCATCCGTAGAAGGAATGGGGAAGGTGGCTCCCGGCTTGAATATTGATGGGAGAGGGACGGCAGTAAGGGTTTCGACTGGCGTCAACCCAATGGTGTATTCCGCCCCGAACGATGGCGGACAGACCAATGGTGCGCTCGCCTCCGGGAACGGCTTCAGCGATTACAAGACCAAGACCGAAGAAAAAGCGCATCAATACACTTTCACGTTTACACCGGGAACGACGGTGAGCAGCTTCTCTCTGCGGATGCTGGACTTCGGCGACTTGAATCCGACGGCGAGTGCGAACCATGTCGCCAGCATGACGGCGTACAACGCCGCCAACCAGCAGGTCACGGTTCAGGAAATGCGCTACACTTCTGCGGCGACGACCTATCCTCGCAGTTCGACGGAGTATGGCGACCTGCGGTTCAGCGGAGATGCGGCTTCCGCCAGTCCTCAGCAGCCCGGCAACTGGACATGGACCGTTTCCGGCAGCGGGATCACGAAGATCGTCTTGTCCTTCGGCGCAGGATACGACCCCTACATCGGTTTCGATACGCTTTCGTTCACGACCACTACCCTTGTTGGATGTGATGAAATCGTTACACCCACCTTTACACCTACACCTACACCTACCTTTACGCCCACTGTTACGCCAATCAATGCCTGTACGACCAATGTTACTGCGGATTTTACCAAGGTGGCAGTTGGAGCGTCCGTGGAAGGAATGGGGAAGGTGGCTCCCGGTTTGAACATTGATGGGAGAGGGACGGCAGTAAGGGTTTCGACTGGCGTCAACCCAATGGTGTATTCCGCCCCGAACGATGGCGGACAGACCAATGGTGCGCTCGCCTCCGGGAACGGCTTCAGCGATTACAAGACCAAGACCGAAGAAAAAGCGCATCAATACACTTTCACGTTTACACCGGGAACGACGGTGAGCAGCTTCTCTCTGCGGATGCTGGACTTCGGCGACTTGAATCCGACGGCGAGTGCGAACCATGTCGCCAGCATGACGGCGTACAACGCCGCCAACCAGCAGGTCACGGTTCAGGAAATGCGCTACACTTCTGCGGCGACGACCTATCCTCGCAGTTCGACGGAGTATGGCGACCTGCGGTTCAGCGGAGATGCGGCTTCCGCCAGTCCTCAGCAGCCCGGCAACTGGACATGGACCGTTTCCGGCAATGGGATCACGAAGATCGTCTTGTCCTTCGGCGCAGGATACGATCCCTACATCGGTTTCGATACGCTAACCTACTCGGTCGAATGCCCATAATGGCGAAGCCATAGTCACCTTACGATTCAGGATAACAAAAAGAGGAGCGATAGATTTCGCTCCTCTTTTTGTCTGCTCCCAAGTCATGGCTCCCAAATCACCGTAACCATGCTGTACAAATATGGCTGTCCATTGATGTACTCGATGCCGATCAACAGGGTGCGGAAATCAAAGAATACGTCCGGTGTGGCGGGCTTGTATAGGTTGTAGTAACGGATATTCCGGTAAGGCCAGGGTCTCGAAAGGGGGAAGACTTTGGTCAGAGTGTCGCAATACACTTCGCGATTCGCGGCGTTGAAGACCTCCAGATATTTTGGTTTTACCGTAACATTGAATGTGCCTGTATCCGGTTGACCACTTGGACCGCCTCCCCAATTGTAGATGGTGGTATCTGTGTAAATATTTGCCACACTGCTTTGCGGGAAGTTGATACCGGGTCCATATGCCCACAGATGCATGTTTACGCCATGGATCGGGCTTACAATCGGCGCGAGCAAATTTCCATCGGATTGCTGCATGCTTTGCTTCAACTGCTCAATAAGCGCCGTAACGCGGCTGTCTGCGCAAAATACCGCTTGCGTGACATATTCTGTCAAATAATACGAATTAACCCAGCCTGTCAGTCCGTCATTCCTGCGGATTTCTACCCACACGGCTCCATCCACGCTCGTACTTGGTCCCGTGCGCATGACATCTATCGCGTCCGGAGAAAGATACCCGATGATCGGTTGACTGACACCCGCCCCCGCCCGAATGTTCAAGGAATCATTCTCTGCCACATTCACCACCGCATAGGGTCCCGTCAGCGTGACGGGCTGGAATCCCGTTGGTGCAATCAGAACACTATGCCAGTAAATACTGCCATCCAGACGGCGGGTCATATATAGAAGGGCTTCTCCCTTGCCATCCAAACCCCAGCCTGAAACGAACAATGCCTGCGATCTGGCTGGATCAAGGTTCATGATGACATAGGGATTCAAACCGTCCAGTAAGAGGTTCAAGTCCTTGTAGGGGTTGGCGGTGAGAGGTGTCGAGCCAAGATAGTTTATCTGTAGCTGCTCGACGGCTTGATCCGGGGTAGCAGGGAATCCCTGTGAACCCCAGAAGGCAAAGCCAAAGGACTGGTCCATCATGCTTTTGGCGAGGTCGAAGCTTTTGCTGTTCAACACTGTGACAAGGTTCTGTCCGAACGTTGCAAAATCCTGCGGGGTAGGGGTCGGGTTGGCGCATGGCAGGGGCGCGGTGGGAACCGCCACCATCTCGGAGCGTGAATTGTTCGCCTCGTTGCTTTCGGCGATGGCAGAGGTCGAATCGACCATTGCCAATACCGGATTGGTATAGCCGGGGAAGAACAGGGCTTTTATTTCGCCGACGGCCAGCCCGTTCACGGGTTGCTGTGCGTTGTTCACGGTGACCAGGAAATCACCCGCGTTTGCCTGTCCGTTGTTGGTGACCCAGATGCGCACGCCAAGAGAATCGCCCGGGCTGAGACAACTTGTGTTCATCAGTTCGATGCGCATGTTCAGGATGGTCAGGTCTGGCAGGAGTTGGGAAGATGGCGTCGGCGTGGTCGGGGCCGGTGTCAGCCATGCAAAGGTTTGCATCATTTGCTGGAAGACTGCCGATTCCGCTGCCTCGTCATAGACAGGTCTGGGTGGATCGTAGTTGCCTGGATTGCCCGAATGCAATACGAACAGGAAACTGACGCATAAATTGTTGCGCGTCGTATTGTACGCCACCCACTTGCGGATCTGTCCCGCGCCATCCTCCTCGCCGACATCTTTGAGGAAGGTGATGCCGTTGATGGTCACGGTTTCGCGGGTGGGTGAGGCGCCCACCATTGGGGCGGCACAGGTCTGTACGTTCTCCAGCATGCGCAGGTCGAGATATTTTTCGACCAGGTTCGTGCCCGGTACGATGGGCAGGTTCACAACCGCGCTGTTTGCCACCTGATTGAAAACCACGGAACCCGGCGGATACTGGAACTGGAATCCGTACTGCGGGCTGGTGAACGTCAGCCAGGAATCGGCTGGCGGCGTGGGCGTAGTTGTCGGCGGAGGGGGAGGCGTAGCCGTCACCGGTGCGCTTCCTGCGCGGACGATGCGCGGGGCGCTCCAGACGGCGCGGTCATCGGTTGCATATCCGGTGGCGAGGGTCGTCAGGATGAAGCGCACTGTCTTTCCAGCCAATGGGGTCAGGTCGATGTCGGCGGTGTAGTATTTGCCGTCGTTCGATTCACGCCATTGCCAAAAGGTGCCAATCCAACCGTTCGCGGTCATGTAATTGAGGCGGTAGGTCAGGTAACAGTTGTAGCCTTGCTGGCAACCGACCTTTGCCTGGAAGCGGTCGCCTGCTTGGACGGTGAACTCGGGGTAGAAGCCCTGGATGTAGCCGTCGTATTTTCGCTGCGGGGAGGTCAGTAATCCCGGCGCGGCGACCGAACCGTCCTCCATGACGGGCGCATCGAGTTTGAGAACGAAGCCGTTGTAGGCGCCATCGGTGCCCGGGCAGGGGAGGATGCCTCCGCCGCTCTTCCATTGCGCCGAGCAGACGTTGGCGGTGAAATCATAGCCTGTGTCGACAGTTGTGCCCGAAACGTTGATTTCCACCCAGAAGGGAGAGTTTGCGTTTTCACCAAGCCCGAAGAGCGCGCCGCTGGCGTTGCTCAACATCCAATAACCACGATATTTCCCGGCATTGTTGGGGGCGGTCATCGGCACCGAGACGTCGATAGTTTGTTCCGGCGCGACATTCACGGGCAGATTGATCGAGGCGGGCGCGCCCATCTGGTCGCCGCTTTGGAAGATCAGCTTGTAGGAAGTCGTCCACGTGCACGAACCGGAATTTTTCAGACGCCAGGTCTTGGTGAAGGGTGTCCCCGGCGCGAAGAGGGTCCCATCCAGCACTGTGACATCGGAGACAAAGGTCGCCTTGTCGCAGGCGGAGGGGACAGGCGTGTCCGTCGGGGTCCCGCCGGGTTTATTGGTGGAAAGCAATGTCCAGGTGGCGGCGCCGTCTGTTGTTTTATACAAAGAGGTCGAATTATCGACATGCCGCTGAATGACCCAGCCGGTCGTCGTCGAGACGAAATCCATGCCGCGGAAGTCATTGCCGAAGTTGACGTTCGGGCTGACTTGAGTCCACGTTCCTCCGGCGTTGGCGGTGACGTGGAAGACGCCGGAATGATCCCAGGCGAAACCGTTCTTCGACGTGACAAAATCAACGAAATCAGCGCCTCGAGAATATCCGCTGGAACGGCTCCATGAAATCCCGCCGTTGGTGGTCGAGTAGATGAACAGGTCTCTGCCCTCCATCTTGCCCAGCCACACCGGAAGAACAGCGTTGTAGATGCCGAAGAAACTGGGAGAGGCGGTGGAAACAAAGGCGGATTCGTACCCTGCTGGCAGAGCCAATGGCTGTTGTATCCAATTTTTTCCCGCATCGCTGGTGCGGTAGAAATAGGCAAAGCCGTCCATGGGAATATCGCCGCTGACCCAGCCGGTCAGGGAGTCGCGGAAAGTCATCCCGCTCTTGTGTCCGCTGAAGGGCAGGCTGGTGCCCGGATTGGGGAGCGTGGGCGTGTTGTCGTAATTTTTGACCCAGGTTGCGCCGCCGTCGTTGGTCTTGTAGAGGGCGACGGCTTGCTTGTTCATCCCCGAGCCCTCGCCCGATAACACGAAACCGTGATAACTGTCTGTGAATTGGATATACCCGTTTCCAAATGGAACGCTGTACGCCGTCCATGTGCTTCCGCCGTTAGTGGTGCGATAGAGTTTGTTCTCGCCGGTCAATAACCAGCCTGTGCTGGAACTGGAGAAGAAACCTGTCGCGCCATTGGTGAAAACCGCATTTGGCGGGGAGACATTCATCCAGGTGGAACCGCCGTTCGTGGTCCGCAACAGATAGGAGTCGCCGATTGCCCAGCCGTTGAACGCGTCCTTCATGTACAACTGACGGATGTAGGGCGCCGCGATTACGCCTCCAGTGGCGGGAGGCTGTGTCGGAGGCGTACCAGGAGTGGGCGTGGGAGGAGCCGGAGTCTCTCCTCCGGTCGTGCGGATGATGCGCGGCGCAACCCACAGTGCGCGGTCGCCGCTCGCGTATCCGGTGGCGAGGGTCATGAAGACGAACCGGACGGCTTGCCCTGCCAGTGGACTCAGGTCGATGCTGGCGCGATAGTAGCGCCCGTCGAACGCCTCCTTCCATGACCAGAATTTTAGCTGTGCTCCGTTGGCTTTCAGATAGTCGATGCGGAAGGTGACGTAGCAATTCTTTGCATCGAATTCACAACTGACGAGCGTTTCCAATTTGTCGCCCTGGGAGATCAGGATGTTGGGCGAAGTCATCTGGATGTAGCCGTCATATTTATTTTGCGGCGCCATCAACAAGCCTTTGGATGTGTCGAACGTTCCATCCTCCAGATGAGGTTGATCCACAAAATTGGCGAAGCCGCGGCTGTCGCCTGTGACGCCGGGAAAACTCAAAATGCCCGCGCCGCTTCTCCACTGGGAGGAGATCGCGTACTCAAGGAAATCGAAAGCCACCCAACTCACGGGCGCGGCGGCGATCACGGAGTTGTTCTGTACTGCATTGTCCTGCGTCACATTGATGACCACCCAGAACGGGTTCCCGGCGGAACTGCCAACGCCGAACTGGACGCCCGACGCGTTGGCAATTTTCCACAACCCCTTGTACTGCCCGGCTGCAGCCGGGGCGGTCAGGCTGACCGAGACATCCACCGTTTGACCGGGCAATACCTCACCCGGCAGCGCTGCGGAAGCGGGTCCGCCCATTTGGTCGCCGCCTGCATACACCAGACTGTAGGCTGTCGTCCAAGTGCAGGTGCCGGCATTCCGCAGGCGCCAGGTTTTGGTGAATGTTGCCCCCCGTGCGAATACCGAGCCGTCTGGAACGGTCACATCCGCCACGAATTGGACATGGTCACAAAAGGTCTGTGCAGATGCCTGCGGAATCGACTGAATTAACAATAACCCCGCCAACAAAACTATGCCAAGAAGCTTTCGTCCGAACACACTGCCTCCTTGATCAAGCCGCACAACATTCTCCCGGCTTGGGTCATCCTGTTTAATCATCGCGCCAAACCCGGCCCCGGACATTAAAAATACCTTCGTCCAACCTGACAATATCGATGCAAAACCCGGCAAAAAATTGTTGTAAAATCAATCATCCTGTCTTGATGGAGTGCCCATGAATTTAGACGACCTCAACCGCTTCAAACAACTTGACCCCCAGAACATGCTCGGCGAGATTGACAACCTCCCTGACCAATTCGGATTTGCCTTCCAACTGGGGTTGAAACATCCCCTGCCCGAGTGGAAGGATTTCAGACAGGTGGTAATCGCAGGGATGGGGGGGTCTGCCATCGGCGCGGACCTGCTCGCCTCCTACTGCGCCTCCCTCTCCCCGCTGCCTGTTTCCGTTCATCGCGATTATGGACTACCCCTCTTTGCGCGCGGTGCAGACACGCTGGTCATCTGCTCTTCGCACTCCGGCAATACCGAGGAGACCCTCGACGCCTTCGAAGCCGCGCGCAAAGCCAATTGCCGGATCATCGCCGTGTGCACGGGCGGCGAACTGGCAAAACGCGCCGGGGAGAATCACATCCCGGTCTGGAAGTTCGATCATGCCGGTCAACCGCGCGCCGCCGTGGGGTTTTCCTTCGGGCTGCTGCTGGCGATGTTTCAGCGGCTGGGATTCATCCCGGACCAAACCTCGTCGGTGGAGGACGCGCTGGCATCCATGAAACGTTCGCAGGAACACCTCAAAGCTGAGGTGCCTGCCGTGAACAACCCCGCCAAACGGTACGCCGGTCAATTGATGGGCAGGTGGGTGACGATCATGGGCTCGGGGTTGCTCACCACGGTTGCTCGCCGTTGGAAGGGTCAGCTCAACGAAGTGGCAAAAGCCGGTGCGAATTTCGAATTCCTGCCGGAGGCGAATCACAATACCCTTGCCGGGACGATAAACCCCGAGGAGGTGCTGAACCCGCATACAATGACCCTCTTCCTGCGCGCCCCCTCCGACCATCCGCGCAACCGCCTGCGTTCAGATCTGACCCGACAAGCCTTCATGCTCGAAGGCATGAACACGGATTATGTCGATGCGCGCGGCGACACCCCTCTCGCCCACATGTGGACGTTGATCCTGTTCGGCGATTACATGGCGTACTATCTGGCGATGGCGTATGGCGTGGATCCCACCCCGATCCAGGCATTGATCGCCTTCAAGCAGGCGATGGCAGACACAAGATGAGCGGAAGAATGCAAAACGAAAAGGAGCGACTCAAAAGGTTGCTCTTTTTTGTATCATTGCAACTTTTTCGCCCTGAGACCTGTATTACACTGTAGCCATGACCGCGCCGACCGACCGCGACCTCATCCTGCGTGCCCGCCGCGGAGACGGTGAGGCGTTCGGCGAACTCGTCACGCGCTACCAAAAGAGCGTATTCAACGTCTGTTATCGCATGACGAACGAGCGCCGCGAAGCCGAAGACCTGACGCAGGAGACCTTCCTGCGGATCTATTCCCGGCTCGACACCTTCGACCTCGAACGTGAGTTCGGTCCCTGGGTACGGCGGGCGGCGGCGAACCTGTGTCTCAACCACCTCGAGTCGCAGAAGATCACTGCCGAACTGGACGATGACCGGGATGCCGGTGAAAGCTCACAGCCGGAATCAGTTGTCGAAGTCCGCGAACGAAGCGAACAGATCCGCGTCGCGCTGGCGTCCCTGCCCGCGCATTATCGAGCCGTGGTCGAACTCCGTCATTATCAAGACCTGTCCTACGACGAGATCGCGGGCGAACTCCACATCCCCCTGAGCGACGTGAAGAGTCATCTCTTCCGCGCCCGCAAACTGCTGGCGGAGAAACTCAAATGAACCATCTGACCGACGAAACCCTGAACGAATACTTGGACCATGAACTCGCCGACCGCGCGTCTGCTGAAACGCATCTGGCTGTCTGTGCGGACTGTGCGGCGCGTCTTGCCGCGCTACAAGCCCTATTTGCCGAACTGGATTCTCTCCCGGAAGAAGCTCTATCCCGCGACCTCGCCGCACGGATCACTCCACGTCCGAGCCTGCCTGCCGCGCTTCCGCGCTGGCTCACACTGACAGCGACACTGCAAGCCGCCCTCGTTGTGATCGCCATCATCGCCGCGGCACCCTTCGCAGTGGACCTTGTTTCGCCTTACCTTGTTACCGTTCAAATGCCTTCCTTGACCGAGATCGTCGTCCAGTTCCAATCCCAATGGACGACATGGCTTGATATGTTATCCACTTTCCGCTTTCCAGCCATGCCGCAACTCCCGCCCCTGGAAATTTCCAGCCTCATGTTAATGATTATGCTTGCTGGCGTATCCATTCTCTGGCTGGTGGGGAATGGATTGTTATTGAGGAAACAAGCGTAGGGACGGAACAACGCCCATCTCCGCCATCCTACCAGGAGACCATCCATGACTGACATCCTTCGATTCTTTTTCATCGTCATTTTGCTTACCATCGCATTCGCCGCGTACTTTCTCGTTTGGGGGGCGTTCTTCTCCAACAGGGTGGGTAAAACCCAACGCGCCCTCCGCCAGGCATTGGGGCGTTCCTTCTGGGTGGGATTGGTGAATTTCCTGTTCTTCGGTGTTATCGCCCTGTTGCTCTTCTCGGTTGCGGAAAATGTCGGAAGTGTGTTCAGGGTCATCCTGATGACTCCCGCCCTCATTATTGCCGCATCACTATCCATCATGCTAAGCTTTGGGCTCGCGGGTATGGTCAATCTTCTCGGCGAGCGAATCTTCCCTGATCACCCTGCATGGAAAAAGACGTTGTGGGGGACAGTATCCCTCGCCTTCGCTTGCGCCCTCCCATTTGTTGGATGGTTCCTTCTGTTGCCATATGCCGGACTCACTGGCTTTGGCGCCGTCATCCTGAGTTTCTTCCAGCGCGAAACCAGTTAATCGCAAAGGTCGCAGGGCTTCTTTCCTTTTACAAAGACGCGCCGGTTGCGCGTCTTTTTTTATTCGCATGAATCAGCGCAGGTTGGAGGATTCTCTACTGCAACTTTTTCCCATTCTCTCCTGTATCCCTTGTATCAACCAAAAGAAAGGATATTCCCCATGGCTGACATTTCCGCCATCTTTTTCATTCTGCTCATCATTTCCATTGCCTTCCCGTCCATGCTGACCGCCTGGTGGCTGTTGTTCCCGGCTGTTGTAGCGCGTGCCCAGATTCGCGTCGAAAAGACTCTTGCCCGCACCTTCTGGCTGGGATTGGTCATCGTTGTTGCCCTGACGATTCCCATTGTCATCCTATTGGCCCTTCCCTTCGGCCCCGCCAAATTCCTCGGTTGGGTGTTGCTTGCCGCCTCGTTGGCGCTATCCTCTATCGGTTCGGCAGGGATCGCCGCCCATCTTGGTGAACAGATGAAACAGACTGGCAGCAATTATTCCCATCTCAGTGCCTTCCTGCGCGGAACGGTCGTTCTGGAACTTGCTGCTTTCTTCCCCGTGCTGGGATGGTTCTTCCTCTGGCCGCTGGCGCTTATCACGGCTTTCGGCGCTACCGGTTTTGCCCTTCTCAATTGGACACCGCGTGAGAAGACACCGGTTTCTTCCGCAACAACTTCACCCTCCCGCGCTTAACCTCTTTCACCGCACACATCCTTCTCTACTCTCTACCTCACTATCTACCGCTTACTGTTTACTATGCTTTCTCGCCGTGACTTCCTCAAACTTTTTACAGTGATCACCGCCAGTGCGGCCCTCTCCTCTTGTGCCCCTGTATATCGCAGATTGGCAGGTAACCTTCCCACTATCCCGTGGACACCGCTCAACGCAAACGACTTCCTTGCCTTGAACCGTCTCACCTTCGGTCCACGCGTGGAGGAACGCGCCCGCTTCGCTGAAATCGGTCTGCAAGCTTATATCGAGGAACAGCTCGCCTTCGATTCCATTGATGATTTCTCCTGCAATCTGCAACTTTCGACCTTCAACACTCTCGATATGGCAGCCAACGAACTGGAAGCCATCAGCAACCAACTCTTCGAAAATTACGACCGGGAGAAAGTGCCGAACGAACTGCGTCAAGCTACAATCCTGCGGCAACTCTACAGCAAACGGCAACTCTACGAGTTAATGGTCGAGTTTTGGAGTGACCACTTCAATATCTTCGTGGAAAAAGGCAGTTGCTTTTACCTCAAAACGGTTGATGACCGCGAAGTGATTCGCAGGAATGCGATGGGTTCTTTCCGTGACCTGGTCTGGGCGTCCGCACATTCGCCCGCGATGCTGATCTACCTCGACAATCAGGCAAACGAGAAGAGTCACCCCAATGAAAATTATGCCCGTGAACTGATGGAACTCCATACCCTCGGTGTGTACGGCGGCTACACCCAACAGGATGTGATGGAACTGGCGCGTTGTCTCACGGGTTGGAATGTCAAGGAGCATTTCTGGCTGGGCGATTTCGTCTTCAAGGAAGACCTCCACGATACAGGGGTGAAAAATGTTTTGGGGCTGACGATCCAGCCGTCAGGGCAGAAAGAAGCGGAGCAGGTCATCGAGCGCTTGGTGGAGCATCCCAGTACGGCACGGTTCATCACGACAAAGCTTGCCCGCCGATTCATCGCGGATGACCCTCCTCCAGAACTTGTCGCAAAAGCCGCGCAAACTTTTCTCCAAACGAACGGCGATATCAAGTCTGTGTTACGCGTCATACTGCTGGATGGACTTCCCCTTGCCAGACCAAAATACAAGCGCCCCGCAAATTTTGTCCTGTCTGCCCTGCGCATGTTGAATGCCGAGACCAACGGTGCGGCAGTGCACGAGCATCTCCTTCGCATGGGGCAGGCCTATTTCAACTGGCCCACGCCCGACGGTTATCCTGATCACAATGAGGCCTGGCAGGGCAACCTCATGCCGCGCTGGCAATTCGCCTTTGAATTAATTCGGAACGAGATCAAAGGAACGAAACACAATCTCAGAGATTTGTTGGATGCCTCATCGACTGGCGTTTTACACGATGATGTGGATGCTCTCGCCTCATTGCTTTTAGGTGCCCCTCTCGAACGCATCACCCGCGACGAGTTGATCGACTCCGTTACCTTGGCCGGAGTCGCCGAAGAGGAGGCTTTGCAAATCATCACAGCGAGTCTCATCGCGTCACCTGCGTTTCAGTGGAGATGAAATGGAGAAAATAATGGTAACCACCCTCACCCAGACCCTCCCAACCTGGATGCCTCGCCTTGCCTTCGCACCGCAAAATACCGCCCCGCGCGGTGATACGTTAGTTGTCATCTTCCTGCGCGGCGCCGCGGATGTTCTCAACATGGTCGTGCCGCACGGTGAAGAGTCCTATTATCGTTTGCGACCATCGCTGGGCATTCCAAGGCCGGATGATGGAAGAAAGAAGAAGGAGGATAGAGTCATCGATCTGGATGGTTTCTTCGGTTTTCATCCTGTCATGCACAGTCTTGTTGATGCCTGGCAGGAGAAACAACTAGCCGTCATCCATGCCTGTGGAGCGCCGGATGAGTCGCGCAGTCATTTCAAAGCCATGGAGTTGATGGAGCGCGGCGTGGATGACGAGCGCGGTCCCGCCTCGGGGTGGATTGGTCGTCACCTCGCCACATTGAACACGGGTAATTCATCGCCTTTGCGGGCGGTGGGAATGGGGACGCGTCCACAGCGCAGTCTGAGCGGATCTGTTCCCGTTTCGGCGTTGCGTTCCATCGCGGATTTCCACCTTGGCGGCGACCCGCGGGCTTTGCAGCAAATGCGCGCCGCATTAAGCACGGTCTATCAGAATGACGTGATGGGGCAGGAAACGCTATCCATTATGGATACACTTCAAGAACTTGACCCGACTGGTTACCAATCTCCACTTAATTATCCCGATTCCGAGTTCGGCCTTGCCCTCAAACAGACTGCCATGCTCATCAAAGCGGAGGTGGGGCTCGAAGTTTCTGCCATCGATGTGGGCGGTTGGGATACACACTTTGCACAAGGTTCAGTCACCGGCTTGATGCCCACTTTGATGAAAGACCTCGCCGACGGTCTCGCCGCCTTTCATGCCGACATGCACGGACAGATGAAGAATCTGACGGTCGTCACCATGTCCGAGTTTGGGCGGCGCGCTTCGGAGAATGGCAGCCTCGGCACGGATCATGGTCATGGCAGCATGATGATGGTGATGGGCGGGAATGTGGATGGCGGCAAGGTGCATGGGGAGTGGCCCGGGCTGGGAGAAGGTCAACTCATGGGACCCGGCGACCTGGCGGTCACGACCGATTATCGTGATGTGCTCTCAGAGATTTTGATGAAGCGTTTGAATAATCCTGCTACAAATGAAATTTTTCCTGAGTATCAGCCAAAGATGCCAAATGTGATTTTATAGTTCCTCGGCTATCGCTTCTGGCAGTATGGGTCGAATTCTCTATGGGCTGGCAAAATCGACGGTGAAATACCCGCCGAACTGACTGTCGGCGTTGTAGACATATCCCACGCCGACATCGCTTGCATAAGGGTTAAGCACAATATCCCAGTGCGGCTGGTCGTTTCGCCACTGGGTCATCGCATCCTGCGGCGTGCCGATGGCGATGATCTCTTGGTAGCTGTAGGTGTCATAGCCCGCCGCGAGCAGACGGTCGCGGATCCACGAGCCATCGGAACCGGTGTGACTGAGGAAATTGTTGCACGCCATGTCCAGGCTGTGCGCCCGCGCAGCAGCCGACAGTTGCGCGTTTAACGTCAAAGCAGGGAGATTGGCGTCCGCACGCGCTTGATTCATGAGCGAGAACAATTCTTGGACATAGCCTGCATTTTCACTGTATTTACACTGCGAAATGTCGGATGGCGGCGAGGTAACGACCACGCCTCCCGAACCGGATGTGGGGCTGGCTCCGCTTCCGACGATGATCTTTACCCAAAACGACTTTTCCGTGCCAATGGGGACCACCTCGCCCGACGCGTTCCGCAATTCGAAGATTCCCGTAAACGCGCCGTCGTTGGGCGGGGCAATCAGGTCGACGGATACATCCACCGTGGCGCGGGCTTCGGTCTCCGGCACGGGGGCGGAATCGGGGGAACTCATTCGATCCCCGGAGAGGAAGGCAATGGTGTACCCCGTCCATGTGCAGCGTCCCATATTTTGGAACTTCCACGTTTTGGTGAATTTCTGCCCGCGGGGGACGCTGGTGTTGTCGGGGATGGTGACATCCTCGACGAGGATGGCGCTATCCCGGCAGGAGGCGGCGGAGGTGGAGGTCGCGGCTGGGGTCAACGGGTCGAGCGTGGGGGAGGCGGTTGGCGGGACCTCTGTCGGCAGGGTAAGTCCCTGTTTTGTCGGAGGCAGGGTGGAGGTCACGAAGAGAGGCGGCGTATCCGGCGTGGTCTCCTCCGAAATAGTGACGCAGGATGTCAGAATGAAAACAGCCAGCAGGCTGAGAATCCAGAATTTTTTCATGGTTTGATTCTACTTGAAACAAGAAAGCCGGTGCATTGCAGGCACCGGCTTTCGCTTTGTGGAAAAAGTTATGGCGTTGCGAATACAATGACGTAGTAGCCGGTGTTGTTGAAGAAAGCGTATCCCACGCCGATGTGGATGTAGGTATCGCTGATCAGATTGAGCCGATGTCTTGTTTCGGATTGGTCGTTGATCCACCAGTTGACGGCATCCTGCCCAGTGCCCGGCGGGTTAGCATAGTACACGTTTTCGGACTCGAACGCAGCCACGTACCCGCTTGCCGCCACCCGCGATTCCACCGTGGATTTGTCAGAGCCGGTGTGCCCGGTCAGGTTGTTGCATGCCATGTCGGCTGCGTGCGCTTGCGCGGCTTTGGCAAGTTGTGCGTTGACTGTGTAGGCGGGCAACCCGTTTTGTGCGCGATAGGCATTGACGCCGTTGATCACCTGCGAGAGTTTTGCCTGGTCGATGCTGAAACTGCAGGTGGCATTGGCAAAGCCGGTGCCGCTCGAACCGGTCCCGGCACTGGTGTTTGTGGCCTGAACCGTTGCGGCGGATGTCGGAGCAGCGGTCGGGGCGGCGGGGCTTGTCACCTGGATGATGAGCCACAGGCGTGAGTCATCGTTGATTTTCATGATCAGCCCCTTGGGATTTTTGATGACAAAGTTGCCCTGATACTTTCCCACGGCGTTGGGGGCGGTCAGGGATAGGGAAATGTCCAGGGTCTGACCGGGGAAGGTGACGCCCAGCGGCACCGAGGCCGGGGCGCCCATGCGCTCCTGCGAATAATGGGTAAGCGTGTAGTCAGGTCCCCAGATGCAGGTTCCAGTGTTGACGATGCGCCAGGTTTTCACAAAGGTGGTGCCACCCGCGATTTCCGTATTGTCCGGGATGGTCACATCAGCGACGAAGGAGGCGCTGTTGGTGCAGTTGGGGTCATTGGTGGGTCTTGGAATCTCGGCTGTGGCGGAAATCGTGGCAACCGCCTCGGTGGGGGGGAGGACGGTCGCTTCCGTAACGGCAACAGGGGGCTCGGTGACGACCGGCGCCGGAGATTCTGTGTTTGTGGGCGCGAGTGTTGCAGTGGGAGCCTGTCCCTGCCCGCCGCAGGCGGAAAGGAGCAGGACGGTGATTGCTGTGACGACGATCCATCTCTTGATCATTCTGAACCTCCATTGCTCATTAAACGGCTTGCCCCTGTCATTCGTTCCCTCTGTATTTTATTTCAAAACATCATCATTTGCGACTTGGATTTTTCGAGCGGATCGCTGGCGATCTGTTCTTCGAATGTCTCACGCGTCAATACCGGGACCTCAACCAGCGCCCGCAATAAACGATATTTCACCAGCGGATAGTCTTTCATGCGCGCCGCCAGCGCAGGGTCGCGCTGCGCCTTGTACGCGGCGAGCGCGGCGCGACCGCCCGGGATGACGATGATACTCTGCCCGGGTGGATACGGCGTTTCAGCGATGGCGCGCCCGATCAATGCGGACGCCAACACATAAAACGCGTAACGGACCCGCCCATTCTCCTCCCAAAGATAATTCTTGCCCTCCTTGCGCGTGGAGTAGTTCAAACGCCTGCCGACGATTTCGATCATTGCCGCGATGGTGTTCATTTCATTGCGCCGCGCCGAAGCGACATCCTCTGGACGCAATTTCCATACCCCGCCATCCTTTTCGGCGTAGGAATACAGCACGGAATAGATCATCGCCTTCGACGGTGTAAACAGCCCCGGGAAACGCGGATACAGGTCGTCCTCGATCTCAAGATAAATGCTGTTTGGGTTCTTTTGCAGGAACGTGACGATGGCAACTTCCACTCGGTCGGAAAGTGATTCGTGCATGTCATTCTGAGCGGAGCGAAGAATCTCTCCCGATGAGTCGGAAATTCTTCGGCCGCCCTGAAGGGTCTCTCTCAGAATGACATGGCTCAATCCCCATGACCCTGTTTCCACGCTTTCGCCTGAGGAGTGATGGACAAAACGCGGATCATCCAGCGCCTTCTGCATCACCGACTGTGTCGCGCGCAAGGCTTCATCGAACTCTTGTCCCTTTTGTTTGAGCGCGTGGGATGTGGTCAGTGCGATCAAACCTGCGGCGTGAACATGCAGATAACTCGCCGGTTCGCCGCGCTCGATCAGATGTGTGAAAATCGCCTCCCGCACCTCGTCCACGTCCGGCTCATTGGTCTCGCGTTTCAAATGTTCGCCGCGCTTCCACAGGAGTTGTACGGGGTCATGTTCCGTCCGCAGGGCAAGCGATTGCAGGTCGAACCCTGCCGCGCTTGCGGCGGTCAGGGCGGAGGTGAGAAATGGTGGCTCCGGCTCTGGCAGCAGTCCGAAGAACGGCGTGCCGAGCGGCAGCAGTTCAAACAGATGTGCAAACGCCGCGTTCAACGCGGTTGCATTCCAAGCCCAGTCATACCGCCTGCGCCGCAGCGCGACCTTGTACGGCTCCACGGCGTCGCGCCCCCATAGCCAGCCTGCCCACAGCGCGGAGAGCGTCCAGAACGCCTGATTCGGCCGCGGAATCGAACCGATCACCGCCGCGATGGGAATTTCTTTCTTGACTTCGTGCGCCAGATCTTTGAGACGACCTTCGTAGATGCAGATCCCGCCGCTCTCCGGGAGTTTGCGGGGCCACGCCTCGCAGACCACCCCGGAGGCTGTCTCTGACCAGAGTTCGAGTCCATGCTCGAGCATCATCCACAGATTGTGCTCGCGGAATTGATTCGGGATGTTGAGTTGCTTGGGTCTCGGACGCTCGGAGGGATGACCCCACAACGTGTTGCCCGCGTCGCAGGCGACCAGGATCAACGCGCTCAACGCGCGCCTGCGTTCGGGGGTGAGGTTCAAGCCATCCAGGCGGTTGATGACGGTGGTCAAAAAATACAGCGGGCGCGGCAGGTAATGTTCGATGGCTTCCTCGGCATAGACACGGTCTTCGTCGTCGAGTTTGGCGACCCGCTCAAAAGCGCGCGAACGGTGAAGGGTATCTGTTGCTGCGATTCTCCTTGCCCAGTCAATATCCTGCTGGGTGGCGGGGCGTTCGCCCTCATCCTGACAATGCGAACATTTATAGACCCGTGTATACGGCGTATCCTCTCCTTTGCGCCAGAGGAAGGACTGCGCCGGGATTTCCTGTTCGCATTTTTCGCAACGGGTGAGATACAACGATTGAAGATGACCCTGCAGGCGTTCCTCCCCTTTTTTGACGACGGCCAAATCTGCCAGCGCGGCTTTGAAATCCGCTTCGGATGGGGGATTGGCAGACATTTCCAGCAGGAAACGCGTGATGGGGTTGTTCACCGTCACCAGCACGCGGTATCCTGCGCGCGCGGCTTCGAGAATCAGCCGCGGGGAGAATCCGAACGGGTCGAGGAGCCAACTTCCGGCGGAGGCGTGACGCGGCAGCCAGGCAGAAACGACCCCTTCCTCCAATGGCGGGGTAAATCTCGAAAGCGGACCCGGGTCCGCGGGGCTCAATCCTGGGATGTAGGATTGGTGATCCATCTTGTGTTAAGTATACATCCCCCTGAATTGCCGGACGAGATATTTGTCCTGAAGTTGTCGGAGGATTATCTCGTTCTACGGTATTGGCCCCAAAGTGGGCGCGCACATGATGTCGTAATATTCGAGTTCGATGGCTTTGTTCTGTCTGGCGTATTCTGTGGCTTGATTGCCGATATTGCGGACTATGTCGAGGTTAGCCTGCACTTGATAGGGCCAGTAGCGCGGGAGTACCATGCGCGGATCGTTGACGTAGCCTTCGGCGAGATATGCCGGGCGAGCGGGGTCGGCCTGGTCTGCGAGCGGGACCCAGTTGAACATGACAGGTCCGCGCGGGTTGACGGTGAAGCCGAGGCGGTAGCCGTATTCGCGGGCGATCTGCACCGGGCGAACGCCGAATCCGCCGCCGGGCCAGATGATGGCGACCGGCGTTTTATGGAAGTTTTGCTCGAGGTCGGCTTTCGATTTTTCGAATTCGGTGCGGATGAATTCATCGGTGGCTGAGTCGGTCATGTTGATGTTGTGGATGTAGCCGTGGGATTGATGGTCCACCCAGCCTTCGGCTTCGAGGGCGATGTTGTCCTGCAAACTCAGGGCGCGAGGACCGTCCTCCGCGCTGATCCACGCGTTGACCACAGGCCAGCCCCATTTCTCGTAGAAGGGACGGAAGTGGTCGTTGAAGTTTTCTCCGGTGCGGCGGTCATCCTGGATGATGAGGACGGAACGCTGGGGGATCTTCGCGTTGTGGTCCATGAAGTCCGCCATTTGGTTGGCGGTGATGGCTTCGAAGCCCTGCTCTTTCAGGTCGTTCATCATCTGGCGGAAATCCTGTACGGTGATGTCGTTGGCGGTGACGTCCGCCGCTTCTTTTTTGATGCCATGCAGCATGATGACCATGACGACTGTCCCGGGCGCGGCGTTGTTGGAGTTCCATTTGTCGTACAGGTATTGACAGGTATCCTGGATGTAGGTGTGCGGTGTGTCGAGTGGATTTAATTGACTCGTGCTGAAAACTCCCGGGAGCGCGGGCGGTGTCCGCGGGACGGTGGCGGTGGGAATGGGCGTTTCGGTTGGCAGGGGAGTTTGCGTGGGCTGCATCTGCGCGACGACGGTTTCGTAGGCTTGGGTCAGTGCAATGCCCACATCGGTCGTAGGGGCGGATGTGGCCGAGGAGGAGCAGGCGGTCAGGATACCGGCGAGCAGGCTTGCCCTAAGTAAGACCGAAGAGATGAAGCTTGAAGGGAAGCGGGTCGATTTTTGCATAGGGCTGATTGTATCCGAAATAATGAGGGGCGACCAACGGCCGCCCCTGCAGGATCATTCGTTGCTATCGCCTTTGATGAAGGACTCCACCTTTTCGCGGCAGATGTCGTCGCGGAATTGTTTGGGCGGGGTCTTGAAAAAATAAGAGGATGGTCCGACGATGGGACCGCTGAGTTTGCGGTCAAGAGCGATCTTGGCACAGCGGATGGCGTCGATCATCACGCCCGCCGAGTTGGGGCTGTCCCAAACTTCGAGTTTGACCTCCATATTGAGCGGGACATTGCCGAAGGTGGTGCCTTCCATGCGGATGTACGCCCATTTGCGGTCGGTCAGCCACGGCACGTAATCGGACGGACCGACATGCACATCGTTGTGATTAAGTTCGTATGGGATCATGCTGGTGACGGCGTTGGTCTTGGAAATTTTTTTGCTCTCAAGACGTTCGCGTTCGAGCATGTTGAGGAAATCGGTGTTGCCGCCGAAGTTGAGCTGGTAGGTGCGGTCGATCTTCACGCCGCGGTCCACGAAGAGGGTGGCGAGTTGACGGTGCAGGATGGTGGCCCCAACCTGGCTTTTGATGTCGTCGCCAAGAATGGGGAGTTTGGCATCTCGGAAGCGTTTTGACCAGTATTCGGAGGAGGCGATGAAAACCGGGATGCCATTGACAAAGGCGCAGCCCGCTTCGATGGCTTGTTCCACATACCATTTGGTCGCCATTTCCGAGCCAACCGGCAGGAAGTTGACCACCACATCGGTCTTGGTGTCTTTAAGCAGTTTGACGATGTCGGCGGTGGGTCCCGGCGCCTTGGTGATCATGCCCTGCAGGTACTTGCCAAGTCCATCGTGAGTCATGCCGCGGACGACCGGCGCCTTGAGGTTGGGGACATCCGAGAATTTGTAAGTGTTGTTGGGTTCGGCAAAGATGGCTTCGGAGAGGTCCTTGCCGACCTTGGTAATGTTCACGTCGATGCCGAGCGTGAACTCAATATCGCGGATGTGGTATCCGCCCAACCGCGGATGCATAATGCCGGGTATGACCTCGTCCTCCGCGGCATTTCTGTAGAACTGGACTCCCTGCACGAGGGAGGATGCGCAATTTCCCACCCCGATGATCGCGACGCGTACTTTTTTGTTTGCCATGAAATGGTTTCTCCTTGTGTGGCTTTGATTTTTAGTTCGTTCCAGAAGGAACTGCCTATTTGTGTTACAGCCTCGGTGTTGTATAATTTGGGCAATGATCAACAACGAGCGGATTGACCACCTTGAGCGCCTGCTTGAAGTGGTGCGGGGATTGACCACGGCACCCGATATCGAAGCTTTCCTGCAAACTGTCATCACCGAGGCGAGCGAGATGACCGACAGCGAACTTGCCTCCATCCTTGAATATGATGAAACTGCCGAGGAACTGCGCTTCCTTGCCATGCAATGGTTCCAGCGCGACATGCTTCGTCCGCTGGGTGTGCCGCTGGAGGGGAGCGCTGCGGGCTGGGTCTTCAAACGAGGACAGCCGCTCATCATCCAGGATGCCAAAGCGGACCAACGTCACTTCAAAGTGATCGACCGCGTCACCCGGCACGAAACGCACTCGCTCGCGGCTGTGCCTTTGATTGTGCGAGGCGAAGTAATCGGTGTGCTCGAAACCCTCAACAAAAAGGACAACGCTCATTATACCGAAGAAGACCTGACCATTCTGGCTACGCTTGGCGCGTTGGCGGCGCAGGCGATGCAAAACGTCTATCTCCAGCGGAAAGTCAAGATTGCCAGCATCGAACTGGCGGAACTCGAACGCCTCAAAACCGACTTTATCGCGGTCACCTCGCACGAACTTCGGACTCCCCTCGGCCTGATTCTCGGTCACGCCACCTTCCTGCGCGAACTGATCGGCGGGGAATATACCGAGCAACTCGATACCATCATTCGCAATGCCACCCGCCTCAAGGAAATTGTCGAGAACCTCTCTAACGTGGATAACATCCAGAGTGGCGCGGCGCAGGTGCGGAGTCACAAAATCTCGCTGGCGAAGATCGCGGAGGACACCATCCTATCGTTTCAGGACGAGGCTGCTTCCAGAAACATTACGCTCAAACTTGAATCAAGCGGTGAGCCATTCTTTGTGGAGGCGGACGGCGTCAAAATCAGTATTGCCCTCAGCAACCTTGTGAAGAACGCCATCCAGTTCACCGACCAAGGCGGGCATGTGACGGTGAGGGTGGGGGAGGATTCAGGATATTTGAAAGTCTCCGTCTCGGACGACGGAATCGGCATCCCGGTGCGGGATTTGCCGCGCGTCTTCGAGCGTTTCTTCCAGGTGGAGACGCACCTGACGCGCCGGCATAATGGCATGGGATTGGGGCTTTCCGTGGCAAAAGCCATGATCGAATTACACGGTGGGCGCATTTGGGCGGAAAGCAAGGAAGGAAAAGGAAGCACATTTACATTCCTCCTGCCGACCAGCCAGAGCCACCCATCATCCCCCTCGAAAATCGGTCCGTTCATCGAATGATTATCCGCCGTCCGGCGGATTTTGTTACCCTCTCCTTTATAATTGCATCGCAGATGGTCCCTAGCTTCCTTATCTTCGGTCAATTGACGCGTGAGTATCTGCTGCCTCCGAGCGGTCAGCCGCGGCTGGATGTGGCGGGCGGAAGCCTGCTGTACGCGGCGGCGGGGCTGAGGGTCTGGGAATCAAGCATCGGCTTGGTCGGGCGCGTGGGCGATGATTATCCGCGCGCGTGGTTGAACGAGTGCAAGTCACGCGGTTTCGATACAGGCGGCATCCGCATCCTGCCGCAGCATTTGGACGTGCGTGACTTCCTGGCGTATAACGAATCATTCGAGCCCAACCGTGTCAACCCCGTATCACATTTTGCGCGCCGTGGGATGACCTTTCCCAAGTCCCTGCTCGGATACCAGCCCCCCACCGAGAAAAAACAAGAAGAGGCACGCGCCATCGTCGTGACCGATATTCCCTCTGATTATCTCGCTGCGCGCGCGGCGCACATCTGCCCGATGGACCTGGTCACACAGACGCAATTGATCGCGGGAATGAAACGCGGAAATGTCCACACGTTCATCCTGGACCCTGCGCCGGACTCCATGACCCCGACCGCACGCCGCGAACTTCCGGCATTGCTCAATGGTGTGACAGTATTTGCTCCCTCCATGGAGGAATTGGGGAATCTCTTTTGGGGGGAAACGTATGACCCGTGGAAAATGGCAGAGATGGTCTCGTTGTATGGCTGCGAATATGTGGTTGTTAAATGTGGTGCACGCGGACAATTGCTCTATGACTCCGAGACAAAGCGTAAATGGGAGGTCCCCGCGTATCCCGCGCGCGTGGTGGATCCTACCGGCGCGGGCGATGCCTTTTGTGGCGGTTTCATGGCGGGTTACTGCAAGAACTACGACCCGCTGGAAGGCGTGTTGTACGGGAATGTCTCCGCTTCATTGAAGGTGGAGGGAAGCGGCGCGTATTATCCGCTGGATGTGTTGCCCGGCCTGGCAGAGGCGCGTTTGAGCGCGTTGCGCAGCATGGTGAGGGAAGTGTGACAAAGATGAAAATGGAAGGATGAAGGATGAGTAACGTTGTGGAACGCGTCATTGAGAGAGCGGTCGAGATCCAGCAGATCCCTGCACCGACGTTTGAAGAAGCGCAACGGGCGGAGTTCGTGCGGAGGTCGTTTATCGAGGAGGAATTGAAGCATGTTTCGATGGATAACGCGGGGAATGTATATGGGTGTCTGGAAGTTGATGGTGGAAGGTCGAAGGTCAAGCCGTTGGTTGTTTCGGCTCATTTGGATACGGTCTTTCCCAGAGGAACTGATCTGGCAGTAAAGCGCGACGATGAAAAAATATATGGTCCAGGGCTTGGCGATAATTCCCTCGGCGTTGCCGCATTGTTCGGGTTGGTCTGGTCGATACGCGAGCGAAAGATCGAATTGGGGGGCGATGTGTGGCTCGTCGCCAATGTCGGCGAGGAGGGACTTGGCGACCTGTGCGGCATGAAGGCGGTCGTAGATCGTTTTGGCGCAGATGCGCTTGCCTATCTGGTGCTGGAGGGACTTGCGCTTGGGCATGTCTATCATCGAGCGGTGGGGGTCAGACGTTACCGCGTCACCGCGCGGACGAAGGGCGGGCACTCATGGTCAGATTACGGTCAACCGTCGGCGGTGCATGAATTGGCAAAACTGGTCGTCCAGTTGACATCGCTGGATTTGCCCAAGGAACCGCGCACGACAATCAACGTGGGGAAAATTTCCGGCGGAACCTCGGTGAACGTCATCGCGGCGGAAGCTTCGTTTGATCTGGATTTGCGCTCAGAGGGGCGGGAATCTCTAGCGGAATTGGTCTCAGCCGTGGAAAAACTGATTCGCCGTGCGAACACGCTGAAGAATGCAGGCAGATCCGGGGTGAGTTTTGAAACGGAGGTCATCGGTCAACGTCCCGCCGGGGAAGTGGATGCCGATCACCCGCTGATTCAACTTGCGCAGGATTGCCTTCATGAACAAGGCTTGGATGCGGTATTGACCGCCGGCTCGACGGATGCGAATATCCCCTTGAGTAAAGGCTATCCCGCGCTGGTGCTGGGCGTGTCCACAGGAGGGAATGCGCATACTGTACAGGAATTCATCCACACCGCGCCAGTGAGACCGGGTATGGAGCAGTTGGTCAGTTTTGTAGCGGGGGCATGGAAAAATAGGGAGCGATAGACAAAAGAGGTCAACAAAAATCGTTGACCTCTCGACTATTTTAACCCCAACACCTCATACACTTCCACCGGCTGAGTCTTTCCTTTTGCCGCAATGGGGGCGAAGGGACTCACATCCACCTGATCCTTCACACGTTCGTATGCATCCCTGCTCATGAGAATCTGATTCTTGGCGGAATTTTCCTGAATCCGTTTTGATGTGTTGACGCTGTCGCCGATGGCGGTGTACTCAAGCCGCCGCTCCGTGCCAATCCAGCCAAGGACCGCGTCGCCATAGTGGATGCCCACGCCGAAATCGAGATGTGTTTCCTTCGGCATCTCGGCATGGAGTTTTGCCACGGCGTCGCGAATACCCAGCGCAGTCTTCACCGCGCGCAGGGTGTGGTCGGGCTGGGGCAGGGGGGCGTTGAACCATGCCATGACTGCATCTCCAAGAAATTTGTCCACGGTGCCTTCATTGGCAAGCACGGCTTCTGCCGCGGCGGCGAGATACCGGTTCAATACCGCCACCAGTTCTTCCGGTGTGTGTTTCTCGCTGTATGCCGTGAAGCCCCGCACGTCCGCAAACAGAACGGTAATGTCCACTTTCTTGCCGCCGATCTGCAAACTATTCGGGTCGATCTGGTCGAGCACCGCGGGAGATACCATTCGCTGCAACAGCCCGCGTTGCGCCTCCAGCTTCTTGCGTTCGGTCAGGTCGTCGAGCACAATGGCGACGCCCTGTGTTTTTTGTCCGGCATCCTTCAACGGGGAGAGATTCAAGCGCCAGTCCACATTACCGCGCTCAGGAAGCCGGTGGCTCAATTCGAGACCCACCACAGGCTGTTCGCTTTTGCGGACCGTCTCCAGATGCGGCATGATGTCCTCCGCAAACGTGGGGATGATCTCCCCGATCTTTCGACCGACGATCTCTGCGGAGGTATGCCCCAAAATGGACGCGGCGGCTCGATTACACAGGGTAATCTGATCCTGCACATCGGCTGTGATCACCCCCGATACGATGGAGGCAAAGACATCATCCATCAGATTTTTGAGCTCGGTCACTTCTGCGAGAGTCCGCTTGAGGGAGGTGAACAAACGCGCGTTCTCGATGGCGACTGCAGCCTGATTCGCGAAGGCGATCAGCAGATCGCGCTCCGATTCAGAGAAAATCCCCGTACGGATGCGGTTATCGGTATAGATGACGCCGATCAGTTCTGTCTTGACCATCAGGGGAACGCAGAGGATGGAGCGCAGGTTGAAGGCAATGATACTTTCCTGCCCGCCGAAACGCGGGTCTTCGCGGGCATTGGTAGTGAGCACCGCTTCGCCTTCGTTGATGACTCGCTGCACCACCGTGCGGCTGATGAACGACTCGCTTTGGTTGATGGATTCCTGTTCCCAGTTGCGGGCGATGCGAATGGTCATCTCGCCGCGTTCATCGCGAAGCATGAGGAATCCGCGTTCAGCCTCGGTCAGCCTGACGATGGTATCCATCACGATCTGCAGCACCTCGTCCACCTCGAGCGTGGAATTGACCACCTGCCCGATATTTGCCAGGGCTTGCAGATGACCGAATTGTTGTTCGAAGGGGACCAATGTTTCGCTCACGCGCACGAGCGAGCTTTCCAGTACCTTCAACCCCTCTACTGCCTCGCGGGCAACGTTTTCATCCAGCGATTTTCTCAGCCTGGAGCATTGCTGGGTGATCGCGACAACTTGATCATTGATGGAGATGCGCTTTGTCTTTGCGGTGGCCATTGTGCTTCCTTTGCTCTGACAATGGCTTTGCATTGAAAGAGCGGTCTATGAATGGATGGCGTAGGTGCCGATAAAAAAGCGACGAACCCGGGCCAGGACGATCTGCAGACGGATGGCCCGTGCGGCGCGTCGGGCCTGGGAGACATTTGCGATTCTGAAAGTATAAAGGGATGTCTGGTGTTCGTCCAGAAGAATTTTAACGGGCTCTGCCAGTTGAGGGAGGATGTCCGAAAGGGCTTTGGCGCGTTCTGAAGGCGTGGAGTGGATTGGGGTGGGCTGTTTCAATTGGCGCAGGCCGAAGTTGATGCTTTCGAATGCCTTTTCGATGGGAGAGAGCATGGTCCATCGTTCCCAGCGGATCACCCAATTTGGAGCCGTTCCACCGTTGCGTTCCATGGTGGTGCGGATGAATATCGGGACGCGCACCGGGAGTTGATACCGGCGGCTGAGGAAGACCGTCGACGCCGCGAACACGGTCAATAACGCGATCAGGATCAGGCGTGGAAAGACCGTCTCTTCAGGCTGGGGGACGGGAGTCAGCCCTTCTTCCAATTCTTGTTCCCGTCCTCCAAAAATGACATCATCTTCCAACAGAGGAGTGGCGGCAGGACTGCCATTGGAGGTGGACTCCGCCGTCGGGTCGGGGGGGGAAAGCGGGCGATCGAGCGTTGCCTGATTTCCCGTCGGCTCGAACTCGATCCATCCGATGCCGGGGAAGTAGACCTCGGGCCAGGCGTGTGCGTTTCTCTTGCGAACCGTGTACGTGGTGAGTATTGTTTCGTTATTGTATTGTGTGGTCGTGGCGTCGCCTTGCGAGAAACCAACTGCAACGCGTGCAGGGATGCCCAGCGAGCGCAACATCATGACTTCCGCGGTTGCGTAGTAGACGCAATAGGCTTCCTGATGTTCGAACAGGATCCATTCGAGGATATCCCTGTTGCGGGGTGGAGGCGGGAGGGTCGGCGCATACTTGACCGTTTCGCGCAGGTAGCGGGTGATCGCCACCGCCTTGTCATATGGGTTGTCGGCGTCGGCAGTGATCTCCTCCGCCAATTCCACGATGCGCGGTGAAAAATTCTCGGGGATTTGCAGATATTTTGCCGCGATCCATTCGGGGTAATTCGTGCCTGTCTCGCGCAGTTCTTTGGTGTTTGGGTTGTTCAGCACTGCCCGGATCTCGTAGGTTTCACCCGGCAGAAGGGAGGGGGTGGCGTTCCACGAAACGACGTCCTTGTCTGGTCCTGCGGGCGATGCCAGAAAGGAACCGGGACGACTGAACCAGACCGGTTGCGCGGGCGCGTAGAGCAGGGAGAATCTTGTCTCGCCGACGCCGATCTTGAATGAATAAGGAATACCGTCTGCCGTATCCGGTAAGGATGGGTTATTCCCCACAGGCGAAAATTCCTCGCGGGTGGTGCCGGTTGTGTACCATTTTCCTCCGAGATAATGGTCGTAGGTGCGCCCGCGCCAGTAATAACGCGGCGGCGCATCCTCGCCGGGGATGCCGGACACCTCCACGGTGAACATGATTGCCTCCGACAGCGGGAAACCGCGTCCGAGCGACAGTTCGGTTCCGTAGAATTCACCGGGTCTGCCACCGCTGGGCGAATCGAGCGCGCTGACGGCATTCTCCAATTTTTCCGTGAATTCATTCCAGGGGCGCGTGACGCGGTTCCACGTCCTGATGGCGCCTTCAAAACCGGCACGCGACGTCGGTATGGCGAAGGAAGCGAAAATGATCAAACCAGCCAGAACCGCCATCCCGCCCGTCAGGTCGAATCTGTTTTCCGCCGAGATGAACACGCGCCGCGAACTCCAGGAGGCTTGATTCTGTAAGAAATACATCCTGCCCAAAAGGAGAAGCGCAACGAAGGTAAAGAAAGCCAGAATCCACACGCGCCCTGGAACGGCATTGTCGTAGTGTTGAATGACGAGGATGCCGACGGCGGAAGGGACAACCGCCCTCAAGTAATTTTGATAACGCGTAAGCGAGAATCCCGCCGATGCGCTGACGATCCAGAACGATATGGACATGACTGCCACAAAGAAGAACGGGTCGTCCACCGGACGCCGCGCGACCAATTCCCCGACAGAAAAGACCAGCCTCCCCCATACGCTCCCAAGCTGCTCCTCGAGTGAGACGCGCTGGTCGATGATCAGGGTCCATTGCAGGGGGAGAAAGATGAGCATGTACAACAGGGATAGCCAGCGGGCGGTTCCGCGCTTGAGCCGGCTGTATCCGAGGATCGTCCCGATGGTAAAACCGAGACTGGTAAACATTTGGATCAGGTACAAAAAAGGCGTCCACGATGTGCTTACCAGACGTGTCGCCAGGGTTTCAAGTAATATGAACAGCAGGGCAATGGCAGACCAATCCCACCAGTGAGTAGTGGCAGGTGACTTTTTCATAACCTGAGTGTACAATCAAATGGAGTGTATCGTCAAATACTGCAGAGGGGTTTTTTGACGGGCGGCAGGACACATCGATCTTTTTGGCGTAGCTCGGGAACGATCCTTCGATACCAAACAGGAGGCTGGCATGGAAACTCTCATTCAAATCGGAATTGGCTGGATCATTTCACTGCAATCTTTGGGCGGCTGGCTTGAGGCGCCCATGCAGTTCTTCACCTTCCTTGGTTCCGAGAATTTTTTCTATCTGGTCCTTCCTCTCATCTACTGGAGCATCGATTCTGCCCTTGGGTTGCGGGTCGGTTTCATTCTTGTCACCAGCGCCACATTAAACTCCGTGATCAAGCTTTGGTTTGCCGACCCGCGCCCCTATTGGGTCAGCGACAAGGTGATCCCGTTTTCCGCGGAAAATTCGTTCGGAGTGCCATCCGGGCACGCGCAGAACGCGGTCAGTGTGTGGGGCATCATTGCGTCCTCCATTCGCAAACCCTGGGCGTGGGTCATGGCAGTGGTCATCATCCTTTTTGTCGGTTTTTCTCGCTGGTATCTGGGCATGCACTTCGTACACGACGGCGTTTTGGGGTGGGTGATTGGCATTATCGTTTTGTGGTTGTTCATCCGTTTTTCGGACGCGGTCGTGGCATGGTTCAAGGGGCAAAATTTCAGGAGCCAGATTTTGCTTGCGTTCATCGCCTCCCTCGTTCTGGTCGGGCTGGGATGGTTGAGCGTTTTGCCGCTGGAAGGATACACGTTCCCTGCCGAATGGAGGGAGAATGCGCTTCGTGCCGGACCTTTGCCTGATCCTGTTTCGATGGAGGGATTCGTCTCCTCCGCCGGAACCCTTTTCGGGCTTACGGTTGGGGTGGGGTGGCTCGCTTCTCGAGGCGGGTATCAAACTGAGGGTTCGGTGGTGAAGCGTGCCCTTCGCTATGTCGTCGGCTTGATTGGCGTCATCCTCTTTCTGCGCGGGCTGGATGTGATCTTCCCAGCCGGGGAGGACTTCGTCGGCTTTTTCTTCCGTTATGTGCGGTATGGGGTTGTCGGTTTCTGGATTTCCGCCGGCGCGCCATTCTTGTTTTTTCATTTCAAATTAGCAAGGCAGCCCAAGATGTAGGTCTTCGTTCTGATATAATCCCAAGTCTACGGCAAAATTTCCGGGAGTATTGACTCACAGATGACCCTCGAACGCGGCGCTTTATTGCACAAACGATATCGAATAGTGGAGATCCTTGGTCAGGGCGGCATGGGTTCGGTTTACCGAGCAGTGGACGAAAACCTCGGCGTGGATGTGGCGGTGAAGGAGAACCTGTTCACCACCGATGAATATGCGCGTCAGTTCCGCCTTGAAGCGGTCATTCTTGCGAACCTGCGTCACCCCAACCTGCCGCGTGTGACGGACCATTTTGTAATCGGCGATCAGGGACAGTATCTTGTCATGGATTACATCGAGGGGGAGGACCTGCGTCAGCGCATGGAGCGCGTGGGCAACATCATGGAGGATGAAGCCATCCTGCTTGGCGCGGCGATCTGCGACGCGTTGACCTACCTTCATACGCGCAAGCCGCCGATCCTTCATCGCGATATCAAACCCGGCAATGTGAAGATTACGCCCGATGGTCACATCTTTCTGGTGGACTTCGGTCTTGCCAAAGTGTTGCACGGCAGTCAGGCGACCACGACCGGCGCACGCGCCATGACGCCCGGTTATTCGCCGCCGGAGCAATACGGCACGGCGCGCACAGACCCGCGCACGGATATTTATTCTTTGGGCGCGACCCTGTATGCGGCATTAAGCGGCATCATCCCTGAGGATGGTCTTGCGCGGGCGATGGATAACACCCAGCTTACGCCATTGCGCAAGCGCAACGCGAAGGTCTCACGTCGTCTCGCTGCCGCCATCGAAAAGGCGATGGGCATCGATCCTGCCGACCGTTTCCAGAACGCGGATGAATTCAAGCGCGCTTTGCTGGGTTCCAAGTCGAAAACACAGCGACTGCCCGGCGAGTACGTGATCCAGCCTCCGCCTGACGCGGATGAACTGAAACAAAATTCCATCGAACGGGAATCCCAGCCGGTTTCCAGTCTTAAAGCGTCGAACGGAAAGAATTCCCAGTATTCCGAGGAGGCGCCTGTTTTCAAGCCTCCCAAAAAGAAACGCAAGGGACGCAGGCTCGTCTCAACTTTGCTCTGGCTGTTGCTCATCCTTGCGCTGGGAACGGTAGGATTCGTGCGTTTTCTGCCGACGCTGGTCCCGCCTGTGTTGATGGACATTCTCAGCCCCATCAACGCCATCCCGATTCCGTTCCTTCCCGGAGCGAATTCACCAACCCCGCCTCCTTTGGCGACCGAAACCCTGTTCCCGACAGCGACCCTGCCTGTCACCGTGAACGCGACATTGCCTCCCGCGACGAGCACTCCAACCCTCGCGCCGACTGCCACAAAACAACCCACGAGGGAATTTACTCCCACCCCTGAAAACATTCCCGCCACAGGACCGACTCCGTTGGGCGGAGGTGGTCAGATCGCCTTTGCATCCTCCCGTTCCGGCATCCCACAGATTTACATCATCAATGTGGATGGTACGGGCTTGCAAGCGCTCACAAACGAGGAAAATGGCGCCTGTCAGCCAGCCTGGTCGCCAGACGGCATGCAACTCGTGTATATCTCTCCCTGTCGTGCGCGCGGCGACTTTTACGACAATGCCTACAAAGACTCCAGCCTGTATCTCATCAACGCAGACGGATCCGGTCGTGAGGCGCTGACCACCATCCCCGGCTCGGACTTCGATCCCGCCTGGTCGCCGGATGGAAAACGCATCGCTTTCGCCTCTCTGCGCGATGGGCGCAAGGAGATCTATGTGCTTACCGTCGCCACCGGCGCGGTGACGCGTCTGACGAATTCCACCGGGGATATCGAAAATTCACAACCCTCCTGGTCGCCGCTTGGCAATCAGATCGTGTACACCGTCCGGCGCGTAGGCGCCTATCAAATCTGGTCGATGACAGATACAGGGCAGGGCAACGTGCAGGTCGTCCGCAGCGGACAACAATTGTGGGACTTCGCTCCTGTGTGGATGCCCGATGGCGAAACGATCCTCTTCAACCAGCGGAACCTCGGGCCATCTCTTCCGTGGCTGATGTCCATCCGTTTTGAAGACCGCGAAACACAGGACCCGACCAAGCTCGACCTCCCGAAGCCGATCGAAAATGTTCAATTCTCACCGGATGGATTATGGATCGTCTTCGAAGGTCAGGATGAGACCACGAATCGCGATATTTACTTCATGACCATCACCGGCGGCGACCGCACCCGTCTCACTAACGATCCAAAAGCTGACTTTGACCCGGCGTGGCGGCCGGTTCCGTGACCAGTCCCGTGAATTGAAACAAAGCCCACCGCTTGCAAGAGTGATGGGCTTTTTCTTACACTCCTCTTATTGACTTCCCTCTTTTGCACATGATATGATTATTCCCGGACGGGTAGCACTCTCGTATCGAGAGTGCTAACTGTGTGAGAGCCATGCACGAACTTACCGAACGTCAGAAAACCCTGCTCCTCTTGATTATCCGTGATTACATTGAATCCGCCCAGCCGGTTGGCTCGAAGCGGCTTATGGAGCATTACCACCTCAACTTATCATCAGCCACCATCCGCAACGAAATGGCGATGCTGACCGAAATGGGGTACCTGCGCCAGCCGCACACCTCTGCGGGGCGCGTTCCAACCGAGGAAGGTTACCGTTATTTCGTCAGCCAGATGATGAACCAAGCGGTGCTGCCTGAATCGGTGCAGCGCACGATCTCACATCAGTTTCACCAATCCCGCCCGGACGTGGACCAGTGGATGACGCTGGCGGCTTCGATTCTAGCGCATCAGTCGCAAGGCGTATCGATGGTCACAGCGCCGCACGCGCAAAAGGCAAAATACAAACATGTGGAGTTAATCTCCACACAGGGACGACAGGTACTAATGGTGCTGGTCATGGCGGGAGGAGAGGTGAGTCAGCAAATCCTGACGCTGGCGGAACCCGTCTCGCAGGAGCGACTCAGCCAAACTGCGGCGCGTCTCAATGCCCTTTTGTCTGGTCTCCCTGTGGATGCCATTGCGGCGCTCCCAGCGCGTTCCGACGCCCTCGATCAGGACATCCTGACCCTCATTATTCAGGATATTCGCCGCGCCGAAGATCGCGGTTCCGGCGAAATTTACACCGATGGCTTGACCAATGTGCTTTCCGAACCCGAATTTGTAGAATCGGACGAAGCGCGCCGCGCCTTGAAGCTATTTGAAGAACGATCCACATTGCAGGAATTGCTGGCGCGTACCACCATCAACAGCAATGTCGGTGCATTGCAGGTGCTGATTGGCGGCGAAGGCGAGTGGGAGGAACTGCGTCAGTGTTCAATCGTGCTGGCGCGCTACGGTGTCCCCGGCATTGCCACAGGGACGCTGGGCGTGCTGGGCCCAATGCGCATGTCCTATGCGCGAACCATCCCCACCGTACGGTATGTCGCCGGGCTGTTGAGTGATCTTGTAAATGACACCATTGCTGGTGAATAAAAAATAATCTCGTCATTGCGAAAAGCGACGCACGTTGCCATGGCGGAGTAATCTCCTGTGTCTGAAGATTGGTCCGTCAATAAGCGGCTCACAATAATTAATTCGCGAGGACAAATTTGAGAGTGAAGATATGACCGAGAAGAAGCATCATCATAAGGAACATAAACCCGAGGAAGAAACCGCCGAGGGACAGGCTCCCGTCGAGGCGGTGGCAATGCCTGAAAGCGGCGAACAGCTTGCGGCAGAGATGGACGCGTTGAAAAAGCAGCTCGAGGAGGCGCAGGCTCAGGTATCCGAATACAAGGATAGCTGGCTGAGGTCTCAGGCTGAATTCCAAAATTACAAGAAGCGGCTTGACCGCGACAACGAGTTGACCTACGTCACGATGAAGGGTGACATTATCAAGAAGGTGTTGCCCGTGCTCGATGACCTGGAGCGCGCTTTGCAGAATCGCCCCGAAGATAACGGATGGGCGAGCGGCATCGAACTCATCGTCCGAAAACTTCAGAATATTTTGGACGCGGAGGGCGTGAAGAGGATCGAAGCCGAAGGACTGGAGTTCAACCCGAACTTTCACGAGGCGATCTCGCACGAACCGAATGAAAGTGTCGCCAGCGGGCATGTGATCGCGGTTGTGCAAAATGGATACATGCTCGGGGAACGTGTGATACGACCGGCATTGGTGAGAGTGGCGCAGTAGTTTGCAAGTTGGAAGGTTGACAGGTTTTCATCTTGAACCTGTGACTTTCGAACCTGCCAACTTGAAAATTTTAAACGAGGAAATTATGGCAAAAATCATTGGCATTGATCTGGGTACGACAAACTCCGTCGCGGCGGTGATGCAGGGCGGCGAACCGATTGTGATTCCCTCTGCAGAGGGTGAACGACTCGTTCCATCTGTGGTGGCGGTGAACAAAAATCACGAGCGTCTGGTCGGGCGCGTGGCGCGTAATCAGGCGATCACCAACCCGCAAAATACCATTTTCTCAGTCAAGCGTTTCATGGGGCGCAAGGCAGATGATCCTGAGGTCGAGCGCACCAAAAAGCGCGTGCCTTATGCGGTCAGCGCCGCGCCGAACGGGGATGTGCGCGTGACCCTTGATGAGAAGGAATACAGCGCGCCGGAAGTCTCGGCGATGATTCTCGCCAAAATCAAGCGGGATGCCGAAGCGTATCTCGGCGAGCCGATCACGCAGGCGGTCATCACTGTTCCGGCTTATTTCAATGATGCCCAGCGCAATGCCACCAAAGACGCGGGCAAGATTGCCGGTCTCGAAGTCCTGCGCATTATCAATGAGCCGACCGCTTCCTCTCTCGCATACGGTCTCGATAAGAAGAAGAATGAAATCATCGCCGTGTATGACCTCGGCGGCGGCACGTTCGATATTTCCATCCTCGATGTGGGCGACGGCGTGTTCCAAGTCCGCGCCACAAGCGGCGACACCTTCCTCGGCGGCGACGACTTCGATCTGCGCATCATGGATTACCTCATCGAGCAATTCAAGAAGGATAATGGTATCGACCTGCACAACGACCGTCAGGCGTTGCAGCGTTTGAAGGAAGCCGCCGAAAAGGCAAAGATCGAACTCTCGACCACGATGCAGACCGAGATCAACCTGCCCTATCTGACGGCGGATGCCAGTGGACCCAAGCACCTGGTGATGACCCTCACCCGCGCCAAACTCGAACAACTGACGGCGGATCTGATCGACCGATCGATTGCTCCCGTTAAACAAGCGCTGGCCGATGCCGGTTTGACCGCCGGTGACATCAACGAAGTGGTCATGGTCGGAGGCATGACGCGTATGCCCGCCGTGCAGGACCGTGTCCGCGCCTTCTTCGGCAAGGAACCGCACAAGGGCGTCAACCCCGATGAAGTGGTCGCCATTGGCGCGGCGATTCAAGCCGGTGTGCTCGGCGGTGAAGTCAAGGACATTTTGCTTCTCGATGTGACCCCGCTTACCCTTTCCATCGAGACCCTTGGCGGTGTCGCCACACCGCAGATCGAGCGCAATACAACCATCCCGACCCGCAAGAGCCAGATCTTTTCTACGGCAAGCGACAGCCAGACCCAGGTGGAGATCCACGTTTTGCAGGGCGAGCGCCCGATGGCGGCGGATAACAAATCGCTGGGCAGGTTCATCCTTGATGGCATTCCGCCCGCGCCGCGTGGCGTTCCCCAGATCGAAGTGACTTTCGATGTGGACGCAAACGGCATTTTGAAGGTCAGCGCGCAGGACAAGGCGACGGGACGTTCCCAACACATTACGATCACCGCTTCCTCCGGGCTTTCCGACGCGGAAGTGGAAAAGATGCGCAAGGATGCTGAGGCACACGCCGAGGAAGATCGCAAGAAGAAGGAACTGATCGAGGTCCGCAATAATGCCGATAACACGGTGTACGCGTCGGAAAAGGCGTTGCGTGAATTCGGCGACAAGGTTCCTGCCGATGTCAAAGCGGATATCGAAGCGAAGGCGGCGGAGGTAAAAAAGGTCGCTCAAACGGAGGACGTACAGGCAATCAGCGCCGCCATTCAGAAATTGGGAGAGGCGATTCAGAAGATTGGAGCCAGCGTTTACCAGCAGAATCAGGCTCCGGGTGGGAATGAACCGGGCGGTTCATCCGGCGCCGGTCCCGATGTGGTCGATGGAGAAGTCAAAGAGTAGAAACTTGAGATTGGTGGAAGTCTCCAATCCCCAGTTTCTCGTAAATTATGAGTAACCGCGATTATTACGACATCCTCGGCGTTGGACGGAACGCGAGCGACGATGAGATCAAAGCCGCGTTTCGTAAACTCGCGCGTCAGTATCACCCCGATGTAAACAAGGAACCCGACGCCGAGGAAAAATTCAAGGAGATCAACGAAGCCTACGGAGTGCTTTCGGATAAAGAAAAACGCGCCCGCTATGACCGCTTTGGCAGGGAAGGTCTTGGCAATATGGGCGGATTCCACGATTACACCGCGGACTTTGGCGATATCTTCGAAGAGTTGTTCGGCAGTTTTGGCTTTTCGACCGGACGGAGCTCGCGTCGTTCGCCGCGACGCGGTCGCGATTTGCAGATGCAGGTCACGCTCACGTTCGAGGAAGCGGTCTTCGGTGTGGAAAAAGAGATCGAATTCCAGCGCGAGGAGACCTGTTCCCGTTGTAATGGGAGTGGCGCCGAGCCGGGGACAACTCCATTGCGCTGCGCTACCTGTAACGGACAGGGCGAAGTGCGCCAGGTTCGTCAGACCTTTCTCGGTCAGATGGTGCAAACGGCTCCCTGCCCAACTTGCGGCGGCCGCGGTGAGACGATTGCGTCACCGTGCAAGACGTGCCGCGGCGGTGGGTTGGAACGCAAAACCATCAGGAAGAAAGTGCAGATTCCTGCAGGTGTGGACAACGGTACGCAAATCCGTCTAGCAGGGGAAGGCGGACCCGGTACGCTTGGCGGTCCAAATGGAAGCCTATTCCTTGCTTTGGATGTTCAGCCTCATAGGTTCTTTAAACGCCGCGAGAATGACATCATCCTGAATCTCGATATCAATGTGGCGCAGGCTGCGCTCGGCGCGGAGATCGATGTCCCGACCCTGGATGGCGATGAGAAGTTGAAGATTCCCGCCGGGACCCAACCGGGCAAGGTCTTTACCATGCGCGGCAAGGGTGTGCCCTATCTACGGCGGAAGGATCGCGGCAACCAGCTGGTCATCGTTAACGTTGCCATCCCGACCAAACTGACCAAGGAGCAGCGCGAGTTGTTCGAGAAGCTGGCGGCGTCGTTGGGAACGACGGTCAAGCCGCAGGAAAAGGGATTCTTGGATTGGTTGAATGAGGCGCTCGGAGGATAGCGTTCACCGAAGGGAATCAGCGAAGTTACAGGAGAATCGTCATTTGACGGTTCTCCTTTTTTGCTGTATAATAATGAATACTTGAACAATTATTCATATATTTATGATGCTCCTCAAGGAACCCACCTCCACCCACCTGGCTGATTTGTTCAGCGCCCTCAGCGACCCGACGCGTCTGCGCATCATTTCCGTTTTGCTCGAAGGGGAGATGAACGTCGGCGAAATCGCCGCGCGGCTTGAAATGACCGAATCGGCGGTTTCGCATCAACTGCGTGGATTGCGTCAGATGAAATTGGTCCGCGCCCGCAAGGATGGGCGGCAGGTGTACTATGCACTCGACGATGATCATGTAACGAAACTCTACCGTATGGGTCTTGAACACGTGGAGCATGGATGAAAGGATTTCTAAACCGCAAAGGACACTAAGCACACAAAGGAAACCCCTCGTTTTTCTTTGCGCCCTTTTATGTTTTCGCGGTCTTTAGATAATGGCACATTCCCACAATCACACTCACTTTGGAGAAGCTGCCAGACGAACCACATCCCGACTTGGGTTGTCGCTTGTCCTTACTCTGGGTTTCGTCTTCATTGAAGCCATTGCCGGTATCGTCGGCAACAGCCTTGCGTTGCTCACCGACGCTGTGCACAACCTGACCGATGTCATCGCGCTTGGTTTGAGCTGGTACGCCATCCGTCTTACATCCCAGCCTGCCGATGGGCGTAAAACCTACGGTTACCACCGCGCGGGGATTCTTGTTGCGCTTCTCAACTCAACCACGCTTGTCCTCATTTCGCTGGGAATTTTTTACGAAGCCTGGCGCCGTTTCGTGAATCCTCCCGAAGTGGAGTCGGGCATCTTGATCGGCGTCGGGGTGGTGGCAGTCGTCATTAACCTGGTGACAGCCCTGCTTGTCAGGAAAGGAAGCGAACACGATCTCAACGTCCGCGCGGCATTCCTGCATCTGATGGGTGATGTGCTGTCCACAGTGGGAGCGGTCATTGCGGGTGTCATCATCTATTTCACCGAAGCCAATTGGCTCGATCCGCTTGTCAGTGTGTTGATCGGTTTCCTCATCCTGTACAATGCCTGGGGCATCCTGCACGACGCGGTGGATATCCTGCTCGAATCCACGCCGCGCGATGTGGATGCGGACAAACTGGTCCAAGACGTGATGCAGATCAAGGGTGTGCTTGGCGTTCACGATCTGCATGTGTGGAGCCTCACTGAGAATCTTCGCACAATGTCCGCGCACATTCTCACAGATGACCTTTCCATCAGCGCGGGCGCCGATATTCAGCGACAGATCAACGAAATTGTCCATCACCGCTATAACATCACCCACGCCACACTTCAGCTTGAATGTGTGGATTGCTACCCCGATTCGCTGTATTGTGTTGTATGTAGTTCTTCTTCAGCGGAGGAAGAGACCGCTTCGATCTCAAGCGGGTAGCTGATTCCGATACATAAAATTTTCCATGCCTTCGCTTCTTTCCGTCATGTATGTCGCCTTGGGCGGTGCGCTGGGTTCCGTTTCCCGTTATCTCCTCGGAATATGGACCCAATCCATCAGCAAAAGCATCGACTTTCCCTACGGTACACTGACTGTCAACCTGATCGGATGTTTTGTGATTGGTTTTCTCACTCAACTTGCCGAAGCGCGCGGCATCTTCACGCCTGAAATGCGCTCGTTTGTTTTTATTGGGATCCTCGGCGGTTTCACCACCTTTTCCTCCTTTGGCAACGATACCATGAATCTGCTCCGCGATGGCGAGACCATCACCGCGTTGGCAAATATCGGAGCGAATGTTATATTCGGGTTGGCACTGGTCTGGCTGGGGCGGACCGCGGCATATTGGATCTGGAGGTAAACCATGCAACTGCCAAAAGATGGGACCCTGCTCCGTATTTTCATCGGCGAGGCGGATAAACACCAGGGCAAACCGCTCTACGAATGGATCGTCTTGCAGGCGCGCGAACAGGGCATGGCGGGCGCGACCGTCCTGCGGGGCATGATGGGGTTCGGCGCCAACACCAGAAAGATCCAGACCTTCAAATTCGACACGCTCTCCGAAGACCTGCCAATCATCGTCGAGATCGTGGACACGCAGGATAAACTGGATCATTTCCTCGAATTGATCGAGCCGCATATCAAAGCGGGACTGGTGACCATCGAAAAGGCCCAGGTCAAGATGTATCGTTTTGAGCCGTAACCGTTCTTCATGACCAAGACCATTCTGTTGAAAATATGGCGACTGTTTCCTGCATGGCTCCAAAATGCTGCATCCCGCATCATTCGTCCATTGTTCCAGGTATTCTCTGCGGCAGTGATCTTTAACGAGCGCGGGCAAATCCTGCTTGTCAAATTGACTTACCAACGCTTTCATCCCTGGGGATTGCCGGGCGGCAGCCTCGATTACAATGAACGACCCGAAGATGCAGTGGTGCGCGAAATGTTCGAGGAAACAGGGATCAGAATCGAGATCGAAAAATTCCTGTTTGCCAAAACCTGGACTCCCGACCGGGTCGGCTTGTACTATTTGTGCAGAATCAAAGAAGGCGAATTCCAGCCGAGCGATGAGGTGTCTGAATACGGCTATTTTTCGAGGGATAATTTACCGGATGTCCGTCCGTTGGATGTCGGCTTGATACAACAAATTTACGAAGTGGTGTCCCATGACGAACTGGCTTGAAGTTTCCCTGACTGTCGACGGCGAACTGGCTGAATCGGTCGCCGACGTGTTCGCACGTTTTGCGCCCAACGGGGTGATGACCGAACAGGGCGTGAAATACAACGACGCCGAGGACGCCGGCACCCCGACTGGACCGATCACGGTCCGTGCATATCTGGAGATGAATGCCCAGATCGAAGAGACGCGGCAAAAACTCGAAGAGTCGCTGTACTATTTGGGGATGATTCGACCTCTGCCGTCTCCCGTTTACAAGCAGATTGCGGATCAAAACTGGATGGAAGCCTGGAAGCAATACTACAAGCCAATCCTCATCGGACAGCGGCTTCTCATCCTCCCCGCCTGGATGGAATCTCCCCAGCCAGAACGAATAGCCATCCGTATCGACCCGGGCATGGCGTTTGGAACGGGTACGCACCCGACGACGCAACTCTGCCTTGAGTTGATTGAGGAGGTCATCGAAGAAAGAGGAAAGAGGAAAGAAGACCCTCCTTCTTTCCTCTTTCCTCTTTCCTGTATTGATGTCGGCTGTGGCTCCGGCATCCTCTCCATTGCCGCGCTCAAACTGGGAGCCAGAGTCGTCCTTGGCGTGGACATCGATGCCGAATCCGTGAAGAATTCGCGTGAAAACGCAAATGCGAATGGAATAGGGGATGAACTGATCTTGGGGCTGGGATCGGTGCAGGAGATTCGCGACGGTAAATTCCCGTTTCGCAAAGCGCCGCTGGTGGTTGCAAACATCCTGGCGCCGGTGATCGTCCGCCTGTTTGACGCGGGACTCGCGGACCTCATCGAGGAGAATGGCGCGCTCATCTTGAGCGGGATTCTGCAAGAGCAGGAACAAAATGTCATCGAAGCGGGACAGGCTAAGGGTCTCAGCATGAGCAAGCGCAGGCAGATGGGGGACTGGGTTGCGCTGACGATGAGTCGCTGACGCCGCAGAGTCGCCCAAGTGACCCGTAAGTTCGATTGTATTTTTACTGATTGAGAATAAAATTCCCATCTATCAATTCGATAAAGGAGAAGTGGAGATGAGAGTCAGGTACAATTTTTTATTCGCGATCATGGCATTGGCAATTGCATCCCTGGGATGCAGCGCCCTGTCTGTCCTGCCGGGAAACGGCCCGGTGTTGGAGGACGATTTCGAGGGCGGCAGCACTTGGGGGACGGGTACGGACACCAGCAGTTCCATCGAGTATGCCGATGGGGGGTTGCAGATGCAGATCTTCACCGATAATTATTTTGTCTGGAGTACGCCCAACACTGAAAGTTATGAGAACATCCACATCGAGGTGACGGTAAAGAATAATGACACTCATCCCACGACCGCCTTTGGCATCCTTTGTCATCAACAGACGGTGAGCGATTCTTTTTATTATCTCGCGGTGACTCCCGCCGGCGAGTATGCCATTGCAAAGGCGGCGCTGGCTCAATCCGACGTTTTTCTCACCAACGATGACCAGTGGGCGGCTTCAGACCTGATTGCCCAGAACGCGGCTTCGTATCGTGTCGGCGCGGATTGCGGTACAGGGACCCTGACTTTGTACGTGGATGGACAGCAGATCGCGTCCGTGTCTGATACCTCTTACACGGCTGGCAGTGTTGGGCTGCTGACGTGGAGCGGCGAAGAGGTTTCCTCCGCCAATGTGACCTTCGATGATTTCGTGGTGACTAAACTTCAACAGTAGGTTGCTTAAATTACAGATCCCGCGTTCGAAAGAGCGCGGGATTTTGATTTCAATTGGCGAAATTCTGTGCTATGATTCGACCACAATGGATCGCCGAAGGCTCGTCTTTTACCTGCTTCTCAACGTTTTTGTTTCAGCCTGTGTGACAGGCGCGATCCTGTTCTGGTATGACCGGAATTATCGCTCGGTGAGCCAGTCCGCTGTTCAGTCTGTTGCGCCGGTCAACTCCCAGGGAAGCGGTGTACCGGTCGCGACGTTCAACCCGAATATCGACATCCCGGTGGAGATTGTGAGTGTGATTGGCGCCGGAACGTTGAACGCCGAGTGGGTGGTTGTCCGCAATGCCGGGACGGAACCGTTGAATCTGGCAGGCTGGCAGTTGAAGGACGCGGATGGAAATCGATTCACCTTCCCAAATCTGACGCTCAACAGCAGCGGCGCGGTGCAAATCCATACCATTGCCGGGATGAACACCGTCATTGACCTATACTGGGGCGAAACCGACCCGGTCTGGCAATCAGGCGAAGAAGCGCAACTGCTTGACCCGAGCGGAAATGTCCGTGCGGTGTATCGTGTTCCGTGATTCCAATTACCAATTACCAACATGACCCAAGCCCTCTACCGAAAATATCGACCTCAATCATGGGACGCTGTCGTGGGACAGGATCATGTCGTTACGACGCTTAAGAACGCTATCGCGGCGGATCGCGTTGCCCATGCATACCTCTTCGCCGGTTCGCGCGGGACGGGCAAAACCACGCTGGCGCGTCTCTTGGCGAAGGCGGTCAATTGCACGAACCCCAACCCGACGAAACGTCCCTGCAACGAGTGCGAACACTGCAAAGCCGTCAACGAAAACCGCTTCCTCGACCTCATCGAAATTGACGCCGCATCCAACACCAGCGTGGATGATGTCCGTGACCTGCGCGACAAAATTAACTTCTCGCCCTCGCAGGGTAGGTACAAAATATACATCATTGACGAAGTCCACATGCTTTCAACGGCGGCGTTCAACGCCCTGCTCAAAACACTCGAAGAACCGCCGCCGCATGCCATCTTCGTTCTTGCTACCACCGAGATTCACAAGATTCCCGCCACCGTCCTCTCGCGTTGTCAACGACATGAGTTCCGCCGCGTGCCCGTGGACGAAATTGTCAACAACCTGAAGAAGATCGTCAAAGCCGAGAACATTCAGGCGGATGACGATGCGCTCATCCAGATCGCGCGCCAATCTGCAGGCGGGATGCGCGATGCGCAATCTTTGCTCGACCAGCTTTCGTCCACCGGCGATCGCATTACGCTTGCCCTTGCTCAAACGGTTCTTGGCACAGCCACGAGTCAATCGGTGCTTGATGTACTCGACGCAATCAACGATCACGACCCCGCACATGGTCTCGAGTCCATTCACAAGGCGCTTGACGCCGGAGCCGATCCGCGCTCGCTGGCGCGTCAAATCGTCGAATATCTGCGCGGGTTGATGCTCATTCAAATGGGCAACATCAATCAGGTCGAAGCCACGGCGGATGTCAAAAAACAGATGCAGGCGCACGCCAAGTCCTTCACCACGAGCGATGTTTTGCGGATGATGAAAGCTTTTAACAACGCTGCGACGGATTTGCGCGGCGGCTGGCAGCCCTCTTTGAGTCTGGAACTTGCCTTGGCGGAAGTGCTCGATGCCCCGGCCGAATCACAGCCTATCACCGTATCATCCCCGCGGGGGGCGCCGGTTCGGCCCAAACCTCAGCCCCTCGGCTCCGCTCAGGGCAAGCCTGTTTCCGTTCCACAAACGGAATCCAAGCCCAAGGCGGAATTTGAAGCGCCGCTTCCTGTCGAGAAGAATGTCCTCAATGCGGGCGATGTCATCAAGGCATGGAAACCGATGTCCACCACCTTGCCAAAGTCGCAGGCAAATCTTTCGGCGTTGATGAACTCGGTCAAAATGATCGATGTACAAGGCGACACGTTGATTTTGGGTTTGGCAAGCGACGTGCTGGTCTCAAAGATCGACAAGCCCGACCAGATTGAAACGATCCGGAAGTTGATCAAGGACCAATTCGGCGTGGATGTGAACATCCGATGTGTCGTGACGAGTGCCAAAGGCAGGATCCCGTCGAACGTAGCGCAGGACGGTATGGTGGCAACTGCCATTCAGCACGGCGGCGAGATTGTGGATATGCAAGATTAGTTTTTACATGTCATTGCGAGCGACTGTAAGGAGCGAAGCAATCCCCTTATTTGTTGAAGATTGCTTCATCGCAAAAAGCGTTCCTCGCAATAACGGAATGTAATTAGGAGTATCAAATGGCTAAAGGATTCAACAAAGGACCACAAATGGGCGGGGGGATGATGCAACAGTTGCAGCGCCTGCAAAAACAAATGGAAGAGGCGCAGGCGAAACTCGCCGAGGAGACCGTCACTGCTACAGCGGGCGGCGGCGCGATCAAGGTTGTGATGACGGGCGATCAGAAGTGTAAATCGGTTGAAATCTCGCCGGATTTCATGAAAGATGCCGATGCTGAAATGTTGCAGGATATGGTTTTATCCGCAGTGAATATGGCGCTCGATCAATCGCGCGAACTTCAACAAAAGTTGATGGGTCCGCTGGCGGGTGGGCTTCCCTTCTAGTTTACAAGTTTACAGGTTGAAACGTCTGAACGTTCAAACCTGCCAACTTTCGAAACTTATGTTATTACCCGAGTCTATTCAGTCATTGATCAACGCCCTCGAGCGCCTGCCGGGCATCGGTCCCAAGTCTGCTTCGCGGCTGGCGTTTTATCTCTTGCGCGCCACTGATGATGTCTCGGACGACTTGGCACTTGCCTTGGCGAACCTCAAAAAGAATACAGCATTTTGTCAGGAATGTTTCAATATCACGGATGCAGGACGCGAACGTTGTGAGATTTGTGAATCCACGCGGCGGGATGGCAGTATCATTTGTGTGGTTGAAGAAGCGCTGGATGTGCTGGCTTTGGAACGCACAGGAGGGTTTCAAGGCAAATATCACGTTTTGCAAGGCGTGTTATCCCCCATCGAAGGCATCGGCCCCGACGATTTGAAAATCAAGCAATTGATTGCGCGCGTGGCAAGTGGAGAATTGAAGGAAGTCATCATTGCGACCAACCCCAGCATGGAAGGTGATGCGACGGCGTTATATCTGCAAAATCAGTTGAAACCATTTGGCGTACATGTTACGCGTCTTGCCCGGGGACTTCCGATGGGCGGCGATCTCGAATATGCGGACCAGAATACACTGTTGAAGGCATTATCGGGAAGACAAGAGATGCGTTAAGGATTCGAAACCTGGCAGTCCTTTGAAAGCCTGTCAGGTCTTTTTTATGAATATCACCATCCTCACCTACGGCTCGCGCGGCGACGTACAACCCTTCCTTCCGCTTTCGCTTGGACTGATGGCAAAAGGACATTCCGTTAAATTGGCGGCTCCGTCGCGTTTCAAGGAGTTTGTCGAGGGGTATGGGATTCGATTTATCCCTTTGGCCGGCGACCCTGAAGACCTGAGTCGACGCTTGAACGATGCCGGATACAATTTTCTCAAAATCGTGCGCGGACTGATGACCCATGCCATCGAGATTGGCGCGGATATCGCGCGTCAAACCGAGGAAGCGTGCAGTGATGCCGATCTCATCATACATACCTTTTCACATGTGGTTGGTGCACATACGCTTGCGCGTGAAATGAATATCCCGGATATTCACATTCAAACCTTTCCCATGTTCACGCCGACGGGAGATTATCCCAATATTGCCCTGCCTGATTTGAAGATACCATCACTTAATCGCTTAACTCATCAGATGTCGCAAAAGATAACGTGGTGGACTTCAGTGTTTGGATATGAACAAGTCCGTCGCCGTGCGGGACTCCCCAAGCGCAAATTGTATTTCCCATTTGACAACGATCCGCTTCGCCCATTAACCCCGATTCTGTGCGCGTGGAGCCCAACCGTTTTGCCCCCCTCGAGCGACTGGATGTTGAATGTCCATGTGACAGGATATTTCCTTTTTGACATGGATACTCTGTATCGACCTCCCGTCGAATTACAAGACTTCCTCGAATCAGGCAAACCTCCCATTTGTATTTCATTTGGAAGCATGGTCCATCGGGAAGCAGAGAAGATCGATCACATTGTACGTGAAGCCTTGGAACAGACTGGTCAACGCGGGATCATCCTTTCCGGGTGGGGGAATGTAAAATACTCACCATCAAACGACTTACTTTATCTTGATGCGGTGCCTCATGACTGGCTGTTGCCGCGTTGCTGCCTGATCGTCCACCATGGTGGAGCAGGGACAACATCCGCGGGGTTGCGGGCCGGAATACCGAATATTGTTGTACCGTTTACCGCGGATCAACCATTTTGGGGAGGAAGAGTTCACGCGGTCGGTGCGGGACCCAAACCCATTCTTGTGAAAGACCTTTCAGTGAATAGGCTAAGCCGCGCAATCCGTGAAACGGAGTCCGACGCGCTTCGTATGCATGCCGAGATCGTCAGTCAAAAAATACGAAGCGAAGATGGGGTGGGAAACGCTGTGACACTGATTGAGACGTATACATCCACCTGGAAACCCCGGCGATTTTTTAAGGTTTAATTGTCTGATGACCTATTGACAAAGTCGGCGAAAAGCATATAATCATCACTCGCCAGTAGTTATACAGATCTCGTCCCCCTGACAGATCATTGAAAACTGAGTAAGCAGTCTCTAGTCAGAGACACAAGCCTGTTGGTTTTGCAGTCTGACGAGCCGATGTCGCAAGACACATGACATCGGTGTTTTCGTCTGTTGATGTCTTGACAGGCCAAAGTGAGGCGAGTAAAATCCGTCCGCTTTGTTACCCGAACTTTAACAACTGAACAGTGATAGGAAGCAACAACTCTGTCGATCCAGTAAAAAATCCGTAAACAACCACTCGCAAGAGTGAAAAATTTTTTGCGGAGAGTTTGATCCTGGCTCAGGATGAACGCTGGCGGCGTGCCTAATACATGCAAGTCGAACGAGGTGCTTTTGTAGCAATACGGAAGTATCCTAGTGGC
>Ga0209172_10000343_pt1 | contig 132807 bp, 120 predicted proteins | sample LarsenN4metaG_FD_184113 | JGI IMG/M metagenome (GOLD analysis project Ga0209172, IMG submission 184113) | Hot spring sediment bacterial and archeal communities from British Columbia, Canada, to study Microbial Dark Matter (Phase II) - Larsen... ... | reverse complement strand
CCGCTCCAGGTTGCGCACGAGGGCGACCTGGAAAAAGGGCTTTTCGAGAAAGTCCACCGCCCCGCCGCGCATCGCGCTCACGCTGGCGGCGACGTCGCCCTGCCGGCCGATGACCACCACCGGCAGGCCCGGGGCGACCTGGTGTGCCCGCAGCATCAGCTCGATGCCGTCCGTGTCGCTGAGCTCCATGTCCGTCACCAGCATTGCCGGGACGGTCTCCCGCAGCCTGACCAGGAGCGGATGCGAACTGGCGAAAACCTCGGTTTGGCAACCGAGCTGATCGATGAGCACGCGCAATGCGGCGCCCATCTCCGGGTCACGCCCCGCGACGAAGACGAGCGCCGGCGCCGCCGAACCGGCGGCGCCGTCCTCACGCACCTTGTCACAGGCCAATAGCATTCACCCGTTCACAGTCATGAGGGCCTTGGCGCTAGCGCGCGCCACTGCGCGCAGGCGCTCCAGCGAGGGAATGCGGATGCTGCGTCGATCCACCTCCAGGAGCCCCTCGTGCTGGAAGTTCGTGAACAGCCGGCTCACCGTCTCCACCGCGAGCGCGAGGTAGCTCGCGATATCCTGCCGCGCCATCGGCAGGTTGAAGGCAAGCGCCGAGTAGCCAAGATGTGCATAGGCATCCGACATCTGCAGCAGAAAAGCGGCCAGCCGCTCATCGGCACCGCGTTGTGCAAGCAGGACCGCCCGCGCGTGCTCCTTGGTGATCTCGCGGCCCGCATGCTTGAGTATCTGGGCGTAAAGTGCCGGATCGTGCCCGGCCGCGTCCTCGATGACGTCCAGCGGGAAACGGCACACGGTAATCATCTCCATCGCCTGGGCCGAGCTCGTGTGCGCCCCCTCGCCCAGCGCGTCGACGCCGATCAGGTCGCCGGGCAGATGAAAGCGGATCACCTGCTCCAGGCCGTCCGGCGTGGAGACGTAGCTCTTCGCGGAGCCGGAACGGACGATGTAGAGGGCCTGCAGGCGCTCGCCCTGACGAAACAGGTGGTGGCCCCTCGCCAACGGCCTGCCGCACTTGATGCCCGTTTCCCCGCCGCAGTGCGCGGCGACAGTGTTCATCACGCAAATCCGCTGCAGACGGCAGTCCGCGCATCTCAGTGCCGCCTGGCCGAATCTCACTACATTGGACTCTTGCGTTTGCATATCGAACCCCTCCTCGCCGTGTTTTGACTGATTCTGGTGAGTATTTATAGGCCGACAGGCACTGCCGAAGAATCCGCGTATCCGCGTAGCGGGATTGCGGAAACTACGTAGGGCGGCTCCGGGCCGCCGCAGCCAGGTGGTTCGCACCCCGGTGGCCTCGCTCCCGTCACTCGCCGCGGGGTGAAGCAAGCAGCCCCCGCGCCGGGGCTAGAGTCGCTCCTCGGCCTTCTGGCCGGCGTGGTAGGTGACGTAGATCAGCACCGGGATCGGCAGGTCACCCAGGTGCTGTTCGACGATCGGCCGCACCTCTTTCCATTCCAGCCCGCCGACGCCGGTGGCCAGTCTCGGCACGGCCACGCTCGCGTATCCCTCTCGTTCGACGAGCGCACGCAGGGCCTTCATCGCGTGCGCGGCGTTGTGAGTCGTGGCCCGCCCGGGCCGCTCACCCTGTCCATAGGCGGACTCCTGCGTGAACAGATTTACGATGCGCTGTCCGCCCGGGGTCATCCACGTCCACAACCCGCCCGGCTTGGGATGATGCGTCTGGCAGTAGTGGCGGAAATCCTTGTACATGGCCGGCCAATGCTCGCGCAGTTGCAGCGCGAGCCCGGCGTGGAAGCTGTCATTGGGCGAGACGCCGTGGGCGATGACGGCCGCTTCGCTCAATAGGATGTCCCCACTCACCTCTCGAATCATGTCACGCTCCTGATGGTCGATTGCCGGCTGGCGATTGCTGCCGTACGAAGGAGAATGTAGTTTCTCGGCAAGCGGGCACCTTGCGCTGGATCAGAACGGCGGCGCGGCGGTGGCCTGGCGAACCCGGAAAGGGGACAATGACCGCGAGGCCCGTACCGCGACGTCGTGTCGTATCGGCCGATCATGCGAACCATCCGAGAATAGGAACACGAGAAATGCGCCAGCTAAACCGATATGCCACCAGTCTCGCAGCCGCCGTGACGGTTCTCTTCGCGGCCGCCGCCGCGGCGGTGGAGTGCTACCCGGAACTCAGGATGCAGCAGGACCTCGACAGCCGCGGCTTCACCCTGCGCGAATCGGTCAGGGCCGAACGAATGGATCTGCTCGCCTACGCCAGCGATGCCGAGAAGAAGTGGGTGATCATGGCCAGACCGGAGGAAGGCATGGTCTCGGGCGGTGTGCCGGGGGAATCCACGCTCTGCCCGCTCGATGCCGGCGACGGCGACCTCGAGGCGTTGAAGGGCAGTCCGTACTTCCAGAAGTTCTTCGCGCGGTAACGGCTCCCGAACGGCGGCGCGCGGCGACCGGGCCGGGCTCGGCCAGCCCCCGGCCGCCGGCTGCCGCCGCCGCAGGCGCGCACGCCCCGCGGCCCACGAGTCTCGCCTCGTCCCCGCGGCGCCGGTTCAGCGCCCGGTGCGACGGCGAGCGGCGCGCGCCGTCTAGCGATATCCCTGCTCGCCGTGCTTGGGATCGACGGCCCTGCCGAGAGACAGCGACATCAGCAGCAGCGCGATGCGCTCGTGCATGATGAGCGTGTGCTGATTGCCGGTCTTCATCATGTGCTGGCGCAGCGCCTCGCGCACGCCCGCGGAGCCGGTGACGTCGATGATGATGTCGACCTTTTCACCCTCGCGCGCCAGCTCCATGAAATCCGAGGTGACGCGTATGCCGTTGTCACGCGCGAGGCGCACCCCGGGCAGATCGAGATTCAGGTCGGCAACGCCCGCCACCTCCACGAACGGTGCGGCGATCAACTGCTTCAGGAGCGGCGCGCCGGTCTCGCCGGCGCCGATCATTGCGATGCGGAACACTTTCATGGGTGCGACCTCTGGGCAGGCGATGGGGATGACCCGGGAGATTCCCGACGTCCCTAGCCAGAAGCATGCCAGCGGATCGCGCACGACCGTGGCGCGGGTCCGTCCCGCCGGCGATCAGGACTCCGTTCCCGCCGCCTCCCCGCCCTCCTTGAGCTTGAGGGTCATCGCCACCAGCTCGGCGAGAGAGCGCACCTCCATCTTCTCCATGACGTGCGCGCGATGCAGCTCCACCGTGCGTTCGCTCAGGCCAAGGTCTATCGCGATGACCTTGTTGGCCTGACCGGCGACCACCCGCTCCATGATCTCGCGTTCGCGCGGCGTGAGCCGGTCGTGGCGGACGCGCAGCATCTGGCGCTCCACATCGGAATTGCGTCTCGCAGTGTCTTCTCGCAGCGCCGCCTGCACGCGATCGAGCAGGTCCTGGTCGTTGAACGGCTTCTGCAGGAAGTCGAAGGCGCCCTTCTTGATTGCCCGCACCGCCATCGGCACGTCCCCGTGGCCGGTGATGAAGATGACCGGCTGGCGCATTCCCTTGGCGCACATCTGCTCGAAGAGTTCCATGCCGCTCATCCCGGGCATGCGGATGTCCAGGAGCACGCAGCCGCCCTGCCGGCCGGTGACTTCGGCCAGGAACGCCGCCGCCGAGGGAAACAGCGCGGACTTCAGGCCGACCGAGTTCAGCAGCATCCGCAACGAGCCGCGCACGGCATCGTCGTCGTCGACCACGAAAACGACCTGATCGGACTCACTCATGTTCAAGGGGTTGCGCGACCGGCAGGGAGACGTGGAATTCGGCGCCGCCGCCCTCGTGCGCACTGTACCAGAGGCGACCGCCGAAGGCGGCCACGATGCTGCTGCTTATCGAAAGGCCCAGACCCATGCCGTGTGCCTTGGTCGTGAAAAAGGGGGCGAAGAGGCGATCCACGTCGGCCGCATCGATGCCCGGTCCGCGATCCGCCACGCTGAACTCTACGGTCGCGCCCGGTCCGCGCGCCGAGCGGATCTCGATGACGCGCTGCGCCGCCGGCGTCCCGGCCATCGCGTCGATCGCGTTGCGGATGAAATTCAGCGCCACCTGCTGGAGCTGCACGGCATCGGCCTGCACCCGCGGCAGGTCCGGGGAGAGCGCCAGCTCCACGCGTGTGTAGTGGTGCCGAAGATCCACGTCGGCGAACCGGATCACCGCGCGCAGCTGTTCATTGAGATCCACCAGTTCGCTGCGCACCTCCTCGCGGCGCATGAATCCACGCAGGCGCTGGATGATGTCGCCCGCCCTCTCCGCCTGGCGCGCGATCTGCTCGAGAGCCTCCTCGAAATCCTGCGTACCCGTTACGCCGCGGGCGAGCATGCGGCGGGCAGCCTGCGCGTAGGTCGCAATGGCGGTCAGCGGCTGGGTGATCTCGTGCGCGATGCCCGAGGCCATCTCTCCCATCGTGGAGAGCCGGCCGACGTGCGCGAGCCGCTCGCGCTGCTCGCGCACCTGCTGTTCCATCATCAACTCCGAGGTCCGATCCAGCACCTGGGCGACGAACAGGGGCTGCTCGTCCTGTATGGTGAAGCTACAGTGCAGGCTGCAGGGGGTGAGGCCGCCGTCCGGCCTGCGTATGTGGATGTCGCGCGTGTCGGGCTGGCCCGCGCCCTGCGCCGCCCGCCTCATCTCATCGACGATGGCGCGATCCTCCGCCGCCACGATCTCGGCGAAGTTGATGCCGACGAGATCTTCCTGCGCGCGCCCGCAAAGCCGGCAGAACTCGGGATTGACGGTGCGTATGCGGCAGAGCCCGTCAGCCATGAAGATGCCGGCCGGCGCGTTGTCGATGATCAGACGCAACTCGGCCTCGCGGGCGCGGAGAGCGGCCTCCGCGTTCTTGCGCCAGGAGATATCGCGCACGATACCGACGAACTGCCTGCGCTCCCCGCGCGCCTCGCCGACGGCGATGTCCAGCGGGAAGACCGTTCCGTCCTTGCGCAGGCCCTGCACCTCGCGCCCGATGCCGATGATCTTGGGCACGCCGGATCGCAGGTAATTCCGCAGGTACTGGTCGTGCTCGCGCTGCCAGGGATCCGGCATGAGCAACTTGACGTTGCGGCCGATGACCTCCTCGGCGCGGTAGCCGAAGATCCGCTCGGCGGCCGGGTTGAACACCTCGATGTTGCCCCGGTGATCGATGATGATCAGGCCGTCGACCGCCGCGTTGAGCGTCGCCTCGAACCGTGCTCGATAACCGCCGGGATCCTGCTGCGTGGTGCCGGCCGGCGCGCCTTCAGGCGGCGCGCCCGCCATTGGAACGTGGTCCATGGCCGGTATTGTCGTTAATCTGCGCGCCACACTCCACTCTCCGGAGACCGCATATGGGGGTTGCCCTCCTGCTGGGCCTGCTGAGCAGCCTGCATTGCGCGGGCATGTGCGGGAGCCTCATCGCCGCAGCGACCTACGGGGTCGGCCGCGGCCGCGCCCCCCTCGTGGTCCTCGTTAACGTGGCGCGCGTGGCGAGTTACGCCGGCGCCGGCGCGCTCGCCGCCGGTGGCGTCGGCACCCTGGCCGGGACCGTGGGAGCGGGCGGGCACCTGGCCCTGAGCCTGTTCGGAGCGGTCGTCATCCTGGCTGCCGGCCTGCAGGTGGGTGGGTGGCTGAACGTCTGGGCCGCTCTGGAACGGCCGGGCGGGCGCCTCTGGCAACGCATCGGCCGCGCCGCGCGCCTGGTGCTGCCGGTCCGCCGCCCCTGGCAGGCCGCGGCGTTCGGATTGCTGTGGGGCTGGATGCCCTGCGGCCTGGTCTACAGCGCCCTGGGATATGCCGGCTCCACCGGCCACTGGCGCGACGGGGCGCTGTACATGCTCGCCTTCGGAGCCGGTACGCTGCCGGCGATGACGGGCCTGGGGTTGTTCAGCTCGCTCGCGGCTCGACTGCAGCGGCGCCAAGGCTGGCGCCGGTTCGCGGGTGCGGCCCTCATCGGCATGGCGGTCGTCACGGTGACGATGCATCTGGCCCCCGGGGCGCACGTCCATGAGACGCGTGCCCCGGGGGCCGCGGTGGAGTCTCCCGCTCCGAGTGCCGGTCACCACTGACCGGCGGCGGGCAGCCCTGCGCCACGGGTGCCAGCGCCGGCATGCCAAAGCGCCAGGCAGGAAGCCTCTGCGGCCGGTCAGTCCCCGCGACCGTCCGCTGGCGGGATGTCGTCGTCGTCCATGAGGATCTGATGAGCGGGACCCTCCAGGTCGTCGAACTGGCCCGAGCGGACCGCCCACAGGAAGGCCCAGAGGATCACCCCGACGAACACAAGGGAGATCGGGATCAGCAGATAGATGATCTCCATCCGCCCCGCCTCACCCCGCCTCGGAAACCCGGCGCAGGCGCAGGGCGTTTCCCAGCACGAACAGCGAACTCACCGACATGCCGGCGGCGGCGATGAGCGGGTTGACCAGGCCGAGCACCGCCGCCGGCAGTCCGATGACGTTGTAGAACAGCGCCCACCACAGGTTGCCGCGGATGATGCGCCGGGACTTGCGCGCGTGCTCCACCGCCTCCAGCACGCCGCGCAGGTCGCCCCGCAACAGCACCATGTCGGCGCTGCTGTGCGCCAGGGCGGCGCCGCTGCCCATGGCGATGGAGACCTGGGCGCCAGCCAGGACCGGCGCATCGTTCACCCCGTCCCCGACCATCATCACCACGGCGCCGCCGCCCTGCAATTCACGCACGGCCTGCAGCTTCGCCTGCGGATTCATGCCGGCGCGCCAGTCGCCGATCCCGATGGCCTCGGCGACAGCCGCCGACACCAGCTGCTGATCGCCCGTCAGCAGCGTCACCCGCAGGCCCCTGTCCCGTAGCGCCCGCACGACCGCGGCGGCCTCGGGCCTGACTTCGTCGAGCAGGGTAAAGACCGCGACCGGACCCTCCTGATCCGCGAGCATCACCGTCGTGCCGACCGGCCCCGCCGACCCAGCCGCGGGCGGTTGCTGGCCGGTGTGGGCGGCGATGAACTGCGGCGAGCCGAGGAACCAGCGACGACCGTCGATCTCCCCGTGTATCCCGGCGCCGGGTTCGTTGATCACCCCCGTGGCGGACGGCACGCGCAGCCCGCCCACAGCCTGGCGGAAGGCGAGCGCGATCGGATGCTCCGAGTGCCACTCGAGCGCGGCGGCGAGCGCGAGACATTCCGCCTCCCGGCGGCTGCCGAGCAGCTCCGTGTGCGCCAGGCGCGGCGCCCCGCGCGTCAGCGTCCCGGTCTTGTCGAAGACGACATGGTTCACGCGCGCCGCCGTTTCGATGGCGGCGCTGCGCACCACCAGCACGCCCCTGGACATCAACGCATTGATGGCACAGGTGAGCGCCGCCGGCGCGGCCAGCGAGAGCGCGCACGGACAGGTGATGACCAGCACCGCGAGCACGTTCGCGAACCAGTGCTCGGTGTGGGCGGCGATGCCGGCGATGGCGGTCAGCGAGGCGACCCCCAACACCGCCCCCACGAACCAGCCGGCGATACGATCGGCGAGAGCCGTCAGTCGCGGCCGTTCGCCGAGCGCGCGCTCCAGCGCCTCGACGATACCGGCGAGCAGCGTCTTCTCGCCGACGCGCGTCACCGTCATCTGCAATGGATTGTCCACGTTGATCGAACCGCCGAGGAGCGGGTCACCCCCCTGCTTGCGTAGCGGCGCGCTCTCGCCGGTGAGCAGGGCTTCGTTGACCGTGGAGACGCCCTCCGCCACCACGCCGTCGGCGGGGACCTCCTCGCCCGGTCGAATGAGCACCCGATCCCCGGGTTTCAGTTCCGCAGGCGCCGCCATCTCCGCCCCGCCCTCGGCGGCGGGGTTGATCCTGCGCGCCAGCAGCGGCAGGCGCCGTCCCATGCGTTCGACGGTCTCCGTGGCCCGCGCGCGCGCCATGAACTCGAGATACCGCGCTGCGAGCAGGAACGTGACGAACATCACCACGGCATCGAAATACGTCGTGCCCCGGTCGGCCCAGGTGTTCCATGCGCTGCCGAGGTACGCCAGCAGGACCCCGAGCGACACCGACAGATCCATGTTGAGCGTGCCGCCGCGCAGTCCGCGCCACGCCGACTGCAGGAATCCCATGCCGGAGTAGAAGACCACGGGGGTCGTGAGCAGCAGGTTGATGGCATTGAGGAACTGCCGGTGATCGGCCGCGATGTAGCCCTGGTCAAAATAGAACGCGGTGGCCACCATCATGACCTGCATGCCGAGCACGAGGGCCACGCCCAGCCTGCGCAGCAGGGTGCGGCGCTCGCGGTCGCTGCCCAGTTGTTGTCGCTGCGGGTCGTAGGGCTGCGCGTCATAGCCCAACTGCTCGATGCCGCGGATGAGGCTGGATACCTCCACCTCGGCGCCATGCACGATCCGCGCGCGGCGCGTGCTGTAATTGACGCCCACCTCCATCACACCCGGTTGCTGCGCAAGATAACGCTCGATGAGCCACAGGCAGGCTGGGCAGGCCACCTTCTCGAGCATCAGCGAGCACTCTGCGGCACCGTCCGCGCGCTGGCGCGTGAACTGCCTGCGCACGGCGGGATGGTCGAACGCCGCCAGACGTTCGCGCACTGCCGCCGGCATCTCCTCGACGCGGGGCGAGACCGAGGTGCGATGCCGATAGAACTCGGCCAGGCCGGCCCCGACAATCAGCTTGGCCGCGGCCTGGCATCCGAGACAGCACATGGGCTGGTTGACGCCTTCGATCTCCACCGGGAGATCCGTTCCGGCGGGCACGGGTTCGCCGCAATGGAAGCAACGCGCATCCGCGCGGGTCGGCATGTCCATGAGCATCGGGGCGACGGTCTCGGCGGTGGTGCTCAACATCCTGACTCCCGGGCCTCGAATGTCAATCGGCCGTTCTGGCCGCGAGCAATAGCGCTGGCGCTGTCGGGTTTTTGACGTTTGGGGACTGCAATGTTCAATTCCGCATTCCCTCAGCCCATAATCGGTCCACCTGAGCATCTCGATGGAAGTCCCTGTCCCCCGGATGTTTTTCCCACGTTCGCGGAACAGGCGTACAAATGGCGGCGCTGACCGGGGGGATCGGCGCGGCTGGAGCCTTTCTTGCAGTGCGGTTCAGGCCGTTCGAGGGCGCCGCGCCGCGCGGCACATGCCGAGGGACCACAGCGAATTCCACATGAAAACCCAATTTTTGATTATCCTGCCGGCGGCCCGACCGGGGTTGATCGGCATCAACGCTCTGGATCGATGAATCCGCGGGGCTACCCTCGGAGCACGTCCGCCGCGGAGCCACGTCCGCCACCGTTCGCCCGATGAACGACCTCACACCCATTCCGATCCCGCGCGATCCCCCGTCCGCCGACGCGCTGGCGCCAGCCGCGATCGCGGCCGCGCCGCCCGGCGGCAGCGCCCGCGTCCCCCTGCACGCGGTCATCGCCGCCGACGGCGCCGGCTACGCGGTGATCGACCCGCGCGCCCGGGTCGTAGAGGCCAACGACGTCTACGCACGCATGGCGGGCCTCGACACCGCCGCCGCCGTACTGGGACGCAGCGTGCTGGAATGGACCAACGGCCGCGACGTGCCGCGCACCGTCGAGCAGATCCGCCGCTGCATGGCCGAGGGCAGCGTGCGCGCGATGCGGGTGGAATATCACGATGCCAGCGGGCGGTGCGTCCCGGTGTCCATCGACGCGCAGCGTACCGAGACCGCTGACGGCCCGCGCATCGTGCTGTTGTGCCGCCCGGAGCCGCGGCGACCGAGCGCCGCGGAGGCGTTGCAGGCCAACCGGGTGCGCATGCGCGAGCAGCAGGCGGCGCTGTCCTGGCTGCTCACCAGCCAGGCCTTCCTGGAGCACGACCTGGGCGAGTTCTTCCGGCTGGTCACGCGTTGCGTGGCCGACGTGCTGGAGGTCGAGCGCGTCAACCTGTGGCGGCTGAATCCGGCGCGCACCGTCATGACGCTGGTGAGCGGTTTCGATCGGTCGAGCGGCACGGACACCAGCGGCACGGAGCTGGACACGGGGCCGTACCAGGCCTACTTTCGCGCCCTGGAGAACAACGAGCCGATGCAGGTCGACAATCTCGGCGAGGACGAACGCACCAGCGAGCTCTCCGATCTGCACCTGCGCCCGTTCGGTGTCACCGGCCTGCTCGACGTTCCCGTTTTCGTGGACAACCAGCTCGATGGCGTCCTTTGCCTCGAGCAGGTCGGCCAGGAAAAGCCCTGGCACCCGGACACCCGGTTGTTCGCCGCCGCGGTCACGAACATCGTCGCGCTGGCCCTGCAGCACCAGGAGCGCACGCGGGCGGAGAACTCGCTGCGTCAGAGCGAGGAACGCTACCGCCAGCTCGTGGAGCTGTCTCCGGACGCGATCCTCGTGCTGCAGCACGACCGTATCACCTTCGCCAACCCCGCGGCGCTGCAGCTGCTCGGCGCGCGGCGCGCGAGCGAGGTCATCGGTGAAGGTCTGTTCCGCTTTCTGCACCCGCACTACCACGACACGGCGCGCAATCGCCTGCGGCTGACGGCGGAGCTGGGCGCCTCGATCCCGTTCGTCGAGGAGAAGTACGTCCGGCTGGACGGAACCACGGTGGACGTGGAGACGACCTCCGGACCCTACCAGGACGAACAGGGCGAGGGCCTGCAGGTGATCGTGCGCGACATCACCGCCCGCAAGCGCACCGAGATGAAGCTCGCCAAGAGCGAGCAGCGCCTGGACCTCGCCCTGAAGGCCGCCGACCTGGGCCTGTGGGACTGGAACCTGCAGACCGGCCAGGCGTACTTCGACGATCGCTGGCTCGGCATCGTCGGCTACGCCCGCGAGGAGTTTCCGCCACACATCAACACCTGGGAGATGATCGTCCACCCCGACGATCTGCCGAGGGTCATCGCCGCGACCAAGGCCCATGCCGAGGGGCAGACGCCGTACTTCGAAAGCGAGCACCGCGTGCTCACGCGCAGCGGCGAATGGCGCTGGGTGCACGACAAGGGCCGCATTGTCGAGCGCGACGAGACCGGCCGTCCGCTGCGCGAGACCGGCACGACGCTGGACGTCACCGCGCGCAAACAGCAGGAGGAGGCGCTGCGCGCCAGCGAGGCCAAGTTCTCGCGCTTCTTCCAGTCCAACCCGCTGCCGGGCATCATCGCGAGCTTCCCCGAAGGCCGGGTCATCGAGGTCAACCAGGGCTTCCTGCGCGCCACCGGCTACCAGCGCGAGGAGGTCATCGGTGTCGCCGCCGCCGACGTCGCGCTGCGCATCGAGGCCTCGCAGCTGGAGCTGCTCTACCACGCGCTGGAAACCGGGCAGACGCCCTATGCCTTCGAGGCGCGGCTGCAGGTGCACTCCGGCGAGCTGCGCGACGTGCTGGCGACCTACGAACGGATCGATTTCGGCGGTCAGCGCTGTTTCGTCGGCATGTACTACGACATCACGCATCGCAAGCTCATCGAGGCAGAGATGCGCCGCATCAACGAGCAGCTCGAGCAGCGCGTGGCGGAACGGACCATGGAGCTGGAATCGAGCAACCGCGCGCTGCGGGCGGCCGAGAGCCGCCAGCGCGTGCTGCTCGATGCCATGCCGGATCTCATGTTCCGCATCGACCGCACCGGCTGCGTGCTCGACTTCTCGGCCCCGCGGGGCGACAGCCTGATCGACCCCGGGAAGCTCATCGATCGCAACCTGCGCGAGGTCGGCCTCGACGCCCCCACGCTGGAGTCGATGCTCGCCACCATCGAGCGGGCCCTCCACGGCGGCAACATCGAACAGCTGGAGTTCCGCCTGGCCACCCCGGTCGGGCCGCGCGAGTACGAGGCGCGCGTGCTCAAGAGCGGGGCCGAGGAGGTCGTGGCCGTCGTGCGCGACATCACGGAGCGGCGGCGCATCGAGCATGCATTGCGCCTGAGCGAGGCCGGCCTGAGCGCGGCGCAGAGCCTCGCCCATCTCGGAAGCTGGGAACAGGACATCGTCGACCCCGAATCGATCGAGGCCAACCCGGTGCGATGGTCCGACGAGACCTACCGCATCCTGGGCTATACTCCGGGGGAGGTCGAACCGTCGGTCGCGCGCCTGATCAACAGCTTGCACCCCGACGATCGCCAAGCGGTGCGCGAGCTCTGGAGCGCCGCGGTACGCGAAGGCAAGCACTTCGATCACGTCTGCCGCGTGCTCCGTCCGGACGGCGCGGAACGGATCGTGCATACGCAGTGCGGCGTCCTCGGGGGGACCCCCGACCCGGGCGCAGGCGTGAAGATCCTCGGGGTCATGCAGGACATCACCGAGCGCAAGCGCGCCGAGGACGCGCTGCGACTGAGCGAGAGACGGCTGCGCCAGATCATCGATGCCGTCCCGCACCTCATCTACGCGCGCGAGATGGGCGGCCGCTTTATCCTAGTGAATCAGTCGGTTGCCGACATGTTCGGCACCACAGTGGACAATGTGCTGGGCAAGACCGAGGCGGCATTCGGGCGCCGGCCGGAGGAAGTCGAGCGATCACGGGAGACGGACATGGAGGTGGTACTGGTGGGGCAACCGCAGCTTATTCCGGAGGAGACGATCACCGACGTGAACGGGAACGTGCACGTGCTGGAGACGATGAAGATCCCCTTCACCTTCTCCGGGACGAGCCTCCCGGCCGTGCTCGGGGTGTCTACCGACATCACCTATCGCAAGCAGGCGGAGCGCGAGATCCGCGCCTTGAACGAACAGCTCGAGGCCCGCGTGCAGCAGCGCACCGCCGAGCTGGAAGCCGCCAATCGCGAGCTGGAGAGTTTCAGTTACTCCGTCTCGCACGACCTGATCGCGCCCCTGCGCGGCATAGACGGCTGGAGCCTGGCGCTGATCGAGGACTTCGGCGACCGCCTCGACGACCTCGGGAGAAAGTATCTCGCCAACGTGCGCGGCGAGGCGCAGCGCATGGCCATGCTGATCGACAACATGCTGAAGCTCTCGCGGGTGACGCGGGCGGAGATGCGGCATGAGCCGGTGGACCTCTCGACGATGGCCGAGGAGATCGCCGCGGAGCTGCGGGTCAGGGATCCGGAGCGGCAGGCGGACTTCATCATCGAGCCCTTGCTCATCGCCAGCGGCGATCCGGTCCTGCTGCGCTCGGCGCTGCAGAACCTGATCGAGAACGCATGGAAGTTCACCAGCCGCTGCGAGCGCGGCCTGATCGAGGTCGGGATGACGACCGAGGCGGAGGCACAGGTATTCTACGTCCGCGACAACGGCGCCGGCTTCGACCAGGCCTACGCCGTCAAACTGTTCGCGCCGTTCGCCCGCCTGCATCGGGACACCGACTATCCCGGCACCGGCATCGGACTGGCCAGCGTGCAGCGGATCATCCGCCGCCACGGCGGACGGATCTGGGCCGAAGGCGCCGTGAACCGGGGCGCCACTTTCAAGTTCACGCTGCCGCCGCCGACATGAGCCGGCCGCTGATGCCCACCCGTTCGCCCGGTGCCCTGCCCGCCGCCTCGCCGAAGCGGGGGCGCACGTGATGGAGCCGACGGCCTCCCCGCTGGTGCGTGCCGACAGCGCCGCCGAGGGCGGCGCCTCGGAATCCTCCGAGGTGCGGCGCCACTTTCGCACCACCTCGCACTTCCTGCGTGCGCTGATCGTCGAGGATTCCGAGAGCGACGCCGGGCTGCTGTTGCGCCATCTCGAGCGCGGCGGCTACATCGTCGAGCACGTCATCGTCGACAACGCCGCGGACATGCGGGCGGCCCTGGCGGAGAAGGCCTGGGACGTGGTGATCGCCGACTACGTGCTGCCGCAGTTCGATGCGCCGACGGCGCTGAAACTCCTCAAGGACAGCGGCCAGGACATCCCGTTCATCGTCGTCTCGGGCAGCATCGGCGAGGACATCGCCGTGCGCATGATGAAGAGCGGGGCCAGCGACTACCTGCTGAAGGAGAACCTCACCCGCCTGGTGCCGGCGGTGCAGCGCGAGCTGCGCGATGCGGCGGTTCGCCGCGAGCGCATGCGCGTGGAGGAGGACTTGCGCGTCTACGGCCAGGTCTTCGAGGCGAGCTGCGAGGCGATCGCCATCACCGACGCCCGTCGGCGCATCATCGCCGTGAACCCGGCGTTCTCGGAGATCACCGGCTACCCTCCCGAGGACGTCATCGGCCGCACGGCACAGCTTCTGAGCTCGGGCGGCTACGACCCCGCCTTCTACGATTCCATATGGCAGACGGTGGACGAGTGCGGCTACTGGACCGGGGAGATCTGGGCGCGCAAGAAGTCCGGTGACCTGTTCATGGAGTGGCTGTCGATCTCGGCCATCCGGGACTCCTCGGGCAAGATCAGCCACTACGTCACGCAGGGCGTGGACATCACCAGCCAGAAGCGGGCCGACGAGCGCATACACTACCTCGCCCACTACGATTCGCTGACGAAGCTGCCCAACCGGACCCTGTTGCAGGACCGTATCTCGCGCGCCGTCGCCGCCGCCGAGCGCAACGCCGACCGCGTGGCAATCATGTTCATCGATCTGGACCGCTTCAAGAACATCAACGACTCTCTCGGACATCCCGTCGGCGACCGGCTGCTTCAGGCTGTCGCCGATCGGCTGCGCGGGTGCGTGCGTGACAACGACACGGTGGCGCGCCTTGGCGGCGACGAGTTCGTGGTGGTGCTGCCCGAGACCGGGCAGGAAGGCGCCTCGCACGTGGCCCAGAAGATCCTCACCAGCCTGAGCGGCCCGTACCAGATCGAGAGCTTCCAGCTCATCATCACGCCGAGCATCGGCATCAGCGTGTTCCCCGAGGACGGCACCGACATCGAGACGCTGATCAAGAACGCCGACGCGGCGCTCTACCACGCCAAGGACAACGGGCGGAACAACTATCAGTTCTTCACCCAGGAGATGAACATCGCCGCCTACGAGCGCATCTCGCTGGAGAACGGCCTGCGGATCGCGCTGGAGCGCGGCGAGTTCGAGCTCTACTACCAACCGCAGGTGAGCGTGCGCACCGGGGCGGTCACCACTCTGGAGGCGCTGGTGCGCTGGAACCATCCGCACTGGGGCGTGGTGCCGCCCAGCATGTTCATACACGTCGCCGAGGACAGCGGCATCGTCGTGCCGCTGGGCAAGTGGATGCTGCGCGAGGCCTGCCGCCAGGTGGCGCAATGGCAGCAGAGCGGCTTCCCGCAGGTTCCGGTGGCGGTGAACATCTCGGCCGTGCAGCTGCGCGACAAGGGTTTCGCGCAATTCGTGCAGGAGGTGCTGGCGGAGACGGGGCTGAAGCCCGCGATGCTCCAGCTCGAGCTCACCGAGAGCATCCTCATGCAGGACGAGAGTCGCAGCAGCCCCGGCATCAAGGAGCTCTCGGCGCTCGGCGTGCACCTGGCGCTGGACGATTTCGGCACCGGTTACTCGAGCCTCACCTACCTGCGCCGCTTCCCGATCAGCAAGCTGAAGATCGATCGCTCTTTCATTCGCAACTGCGCCGAGACCCCGTCCGACGGCGCGATCGTCAAGGCCATCATCAATCTGGCGCACAGTCTCGGCCTGCGGGTGATCGCCGAGGGCGTGGAGAACGAGCAGCAGTACGACTTCGTGGTGGCCGAGGGCTGCGACGACATCCAGGGCTATTACTTCAGCCCGCCGAAGTGCGCCGAGGACCTCATCGGCTTCCTGACCGTGGACTCCACCGCCCCCCTGCCCGAGCTGCGCGAGAGCACCGGCGGTCAGGCCGAGCAGTGAAGGTTCAGGGGAGGACCCGGTCGATCTCGATGCGGATGCCGGTGGCTCCCGGCCGCACCGGGCCGGCGCTGCCCTCGAGATCGCCGGACTGCGGCGCCACGTCCCCGGACCTGGATATCCGCGCGACCACCATGAATTCCCCGGCGCTACTCAGATTCATGCCAGGTGCCATGGCCATCGAATCGTCCAGCGTGAACGCGAGCGGGAGGTCCTTCGCCTGCCTGCGCAGCACGGCCAGCGGCATGCGCGGACCTTCCAGCGCCCGGGCGAAGACGAACAGCGTGGCCCCGGGCGCAATCGAGCCCTCCATTCCGGCCTTGAGGCTCACGGTGCCCGCCACCGACGCGCCGGGGCCTGCCGGCGCGGCGTCCGGCGCCGCTGGCATCCCCGCCCGGGCGCGCGCCTCGGCCAGGCCCGCCTCGAGCGCGGCGTAGGAGTTGGAGTCCTTCGGGATCATCGCCCGCAACGCCTCCCAGTGCCGGATCGCGGCCGCATGGTCGCCCGCGTCGAGGGCCAGGCGGCCGGCCAGCGCCAGGCCGCGCGCGTCGCCCGGATCGATCGCCAGCGCCCGGCCGACGAGGTCCCGCGCCTCGGCGAGCGCCTCGCCGCTTTCGCCCTGATACATCAGCTCCGCAAGCTCCACCAACGGCGCCGCCAATCGCGGTCCCGCCGCGATGGCCTGCCGGTAGGCGTTCATGGCCTCCTGCGGCCGTTTCATGAAGGCGTGACTGCGCGCGAGCAACAACCACGCCTCGACATCTCCGGGGTTCTCCTTGACCCGCGCCGCCATCTGCGCGGCGAAATTCTCGACCTCCTCGGGCGTGAGCTCGCCGCCGGGACCGGCGCCTTGCGTCTGCGAGACGCGATCGGCCAGTTGCGGCGTGCCGACTTGCAGATAGAAGACGGCGGCGATCACGGGCAGGGCAAGGCTCGCCGCGAGCACGGCGGCCCCCGCGCCGCGGCTTCGCGCCTGCGGCTTGGTCCCGGCAAGACATGCCTCCTCGACGACGCGCCGCTCGAGCTCCTCGCGCGCCTGAGCGTGCTGCGCGGGGCTCAGCACCCCGCGCGCCAGATCGGCCTCCAGCTCGGCGGCCTGCTCGCGCAGCAGATCGACGTTCGACTTCGCGCGCTCACCCGCGCCGTCGCGGCCGGCCCGCAGCAGCGGCAGGGCGACGAGCGCCATGGCGATGAGCGTCATCGCGATCGCCACCAGTGTGAAGGCGTTCATTGCGTCCGGTCACTGCCGGGCGCGGCCTGCTCGCGGAGCAGCCGCGCGGCCAGCGCCCGCTCCTCCTCCGTGAGCGGCGCGGGCGCCGGGGTCTTGGCCTGCTGGCGCAGCGCCCGGCGCAGCACCAGCACCGCCAGCAGCAGCAACAGCGCCGGCCCGGCCCAGAGCAACACGGTGGTGGCCTTCAGCGGCGGCCGATACAGCACGAAATCGCCGTAGCGATCGGTCATGAAGGCGACGATCTCCGCGTCGGTCCGGCCGGCGGCGATCTGCTCGTCGATCTGACGACGCAGATCGACGGCGAGGTCGGCATTGGACTCTGCGATCGACTGATTCTGGCAGACCAGGCAGCGCAGCTTCCTGGCGAGGTCCACCGATCGCCTCGCGGCCACGGGATCCTGCGCCGTGGGCGCCGCTACATTGGCGGCCGCCGGACCAGCCAGCACGGCCAGGATCGTCAGCAGTGCCGCGGCAAGCGCTCTCATCCCTGTTCGAGCTCGCGGATGAGCGGCAGGATCTTCTCGCGCAGGGCATCGGCGGTGACCGCTCCGATCTGCTTGTGGCGGATGATCCCCTGCTTGTCGATAACGAAGGTCTCCGGGACCCCGTAGACGCCGAAGTCGATCCCCACCCTGCCGTCCCGATCGCTCACCGACAGCGCGTAGGGATTGCCGAGCTGCGCCAGCCAGGCCCGCGCGTCATCGGGCTTGTCCTTGTAGTTCAGGCCGATGATGGCGACCGGATTACTCCTGGCGAATTCGACCAGCAGCGGGTGTTCGTCCCGGCAGGACACGCACCAGGAGGCCCAGACGTTCAGCAGCCACACCCGCCCCCGCATGGACTGCGGCGAGAACGCCTGCGCGGGCTCGTGCAGCTGCGGCAGAGTGAACTCGGGCACCGGCTTGCCGATGAGCGGCGAGGGTACCTCGCGCGGGTTGAGCTTCAGCCCGACGAAAAGGAATCCCAGCAGCACGAGGAAGATGCCGAACGGCAGCAGGAATCGGTTCATGATCGCGTCAGCGCCGAATCATGCCGGCGAGGTCGCCACTGCCTCACGCTGCCGCTGGCTGCTGCGCAGCCGGTAGCGCCGGTCGCTCAACGCCAGCAGACCGCCGAATGCCATCAGCACGCAGCCGGCCCATATCCAGGTCACGAGGGGCTTGTGATAGACGCGCACACTCCAGGTGCTCGCATCGATGGGTTCACCCAGGGAGACGTACAGGTCGCCCAGCACCCCCGTGGAGATCGCCGCCTCGGTCATCGCCATGCCGCTGGCGTTGTAGGTGCGCTTCTCCGGATGCAGCGTCAGCACCTCGCGGCCGTCGCGCAGCACGGTGACCGTGCCCCGCGCCGCCCGGTAGTTCGGACCGGTCGCCTCGGTCGTGCCGTCGAAACGGAACACGTGTCCGCCCATCTCCACGGTGTCGCCGATCGCCATGCGCACGTCGCGCTCGGTCTCGTAGGTTCCCACCACGGTGACGCCGGCGATGAATACCGCGACGCCGAGATGGGCGAGGATCATGCCCCACCACGCGCGCGGCTGCATTGCCAGCCGTTCGCGCACGGCGCCGCGGAAGTTGCGGATCCGCTCGCGTACGCTCACCATGGTCGCCGCGAGTATCCAGAGGGCGAGGAACAGGCCGAGCCGCAGGCCCCAGGAGCCGCCGCCGGCGGCGAGCGGCACCAGCACGGCTACGACCAGGCTCACTGCGAACGCCCAGCGCAGCAGGGTCCAAAGCTCCGGCAACGTCGCCTGCTTCCAGCGCGCCACCGGCCCGACGCCCATCAGGAACACCATCGGACTCATCAGCGGCACGAACACGGCCTCGAAGTAGGGCGGACCGACGGAGATCTTGGTCTGCCCGCCGCTCAACGCGTCCAGCACCAGCGGATACAACGTGCCCAGCAGCACCGAGCCGGCGGCCACGATCAGCAGGACGTTGTTGGCGAGCAGGAAGGACTCGCGCGAGACCGTCTCGAAGCGCCCGCCTCCGCCCACCTGCGGCGCCCGCAGGGCGAACAGCATCAACGCGCCGCCGATGACGACGGCCAGGAACACGAGTATGAACAGGCCGCGCTCCGGATCGGTGGCGAAGGCGTGCACCGAGGTCAGCACGCCGGAACGCACGAGGAAGGTGCCGAGCAGCGACAGCGAGAAGGCGCAGATCGCGAGCAGCACGGTCCAGCGCTTGAACGCGCCGCGCTTCTCGGTGACGGCCAGCGAGTGCACCAGCGCCGTGCCCACCAGCCAGGGCATGAACGAGGCGTTCTCCACCGGATCCCAGAACCACCACCCGCCCCAGCCCAGCTCGTTGTACGCCCACCAGCTTCCGATCAGTATGCCGAGGGTCAGGAAGCACCACGCCGCCGTGGTCCAAGGCCGCGACCAGCGCGCCCAGGTCGCATCCAGACGGCCGCCCAGCAGCGCGGCGATGGCGAAGGCGAAGGCCACGGAGAAACCGACATAGCCCATGTACAGCATCGGCGGGTGCACGACCATGCCCGGGTCCTGCAGCAACGGGTTCAGGTCGTTGCCGTCCGCCGCCGGCGGCGCGAGGCGTTCGAAGGGGTTCGACGTCAGCAACAGGAACAGCAGGAAGCCCACGCTCACCATACCCATCACCGAGAGCACGCGCGCGAGCATCTCGCGGGGCAGGCTCTGGCTGAAGATCGAAACCGCCTGCATCCACAGCGACAGCATGAGCACCCACAACAGCATCGAACCCTCGTGCGATCCCCAGGTGGCGGCGACGCGATAATGCGCCGGCAGCTGTGAGTTCGAATTGCTGGCGACGTTCAACACCGAGAAGTCGTTGGCGAGGAAAGACCACGCCAGGCAGAGGAACGCGATCGCGACGAACAGGAACTGGCCGGCCGCCAGCGGCCGCGACAGCTCCATCCAGGCACCGATCCCGCGCTGCGCGCCGATGAGCGGCAGGGTGCCCTGCACGACGGCGAGCAGCAGTGCCAGTATGAGAGCCAGTTGTCCGACTTCTGGAATCATAGCCGCAGTTCCCCCACGGTCAGTTGCTGATCAGCGTCTTCTGCGCATTCTGCGCCTGTTCCACGGCGTGGGCGGCCTCCGGCGGCATGTAGTTCTCGTCATGCTTGGCCAGCACCTCGGTGGCGACGAAGACGCCATCGTCACCGACCTTGCCCTGCGCCACGACGCCCTGCCCTTCCTTGAAGAGATCGGGCAGGATGCCGGTGTACATAACCGGCACGGACTTGACGGTGTCGGTCACCACGAAGCGCACGGTCAGCCCGTCCGGTTCGCGCTGCAGGCTGCGCTCGGCCACCATTCCGCCGATGCGGAACGGCTTGCCGACCGGCACCTCCCTGGCCACCACCTGCGAGGGCGTGAAGAAGAAGACCAGGTTTTTCTGGAAGGCCGAAAGCACCAGGCCCGCCGCCACCGCCAGTATCACCACGCCGGCCGCGATCAGCAGCCCGCGCTTATGACGTGCTTTCATCGAGATCTCTCGCCATCTGTGCCTGTGTCCGCCTGACTGCCGCCAGGGCGCGCGCGCGCCGCCGCCGCAGCAGGTGCACCTCCAGCGCGAGCGCGAGCAGCGTCACCCCGTAGGAGCCCCACACGAACCCCGCGTAGCCGCCCATCGCCCAGAAATCGCTCCAGCCGCCCCAGCTCACGTCACGTCACCTCGCGCACCCAGTCTGCGCGCCGCTCGCGCTCGAGAATGATGCTGCGAACGCGGTGCAGCGCCGCGGCGATGCAGTACATCCAGAAGCCCAGCGCCAGCATTCCCATGCCGGCGAACATCGTCGTCGCCATCTTGGGTGCCGACTCCAGGCTGATCGTGGCGCCCTGGTGCAGCGTGTTCCACCACTTCACGGAGAAATAGATGATCGGCACGTTCACCACCCCTACCAGCGCCAGCACCGCGCAGGCGCGATCGGCGCGGCGCGTGTCCTCAATGGCGGCCTCGAGCGCCAGGAACCCGAAATACAGGAACAGCAGGATGAGCTCCGAGGTCAGGCGCGCGTCCCACACCCAGTAGGTGCCCCAGGTGGGACGGCCCCACAACGCCCCGGTCCACAACGCGATAAAGGTCATCAGCGCGCCGGTCGGGGCGAGTGCGGAGGCCATCATCGAGGACAGGCGCGTGTTGAAGGCCAGCCCCAACGCGGCCCAGAAGGCCATGACGACGTAGATGAACATGGACATCCACGCCGCGGGCACGTGGATGAAGATGATGCGATACGCCTCGCCCTGGCGCGCCTCGGTGGGCGCGACGAAAAACCCGATGTAGAGGCCGATCAGGCAGAATGCCAACGCCAGCCCGGCGAACCAGGGGATCAGCCGGCCCGCCAGCGGATAGAAGGTGTGCGGCGCGGAATACTTGTACCAGTTGATACCGGCGCCTTCCGCTGCCATCGATCTTGCCTGCACGTTCATGGATCAAGTTGAATACACGTCCGCCCCGCCACGCCCTGCCCGGGCCTCACTCCACCGAGATGCGCAGCGCCGCGGCGATGGCCCATGGCGTAAGGACCATCGCGAGCAGCGAAAGTGCCGCCAGCAACAGCAGATAGGGGGTGCCATCGAGCCCCGAGGCCACGGCCTCCGCGGCGCCCGCGCCGAGGATGAGCACCGGGATGTAGAGCGGTAGGACCAGCAGCGAGATTAGCACGCCCGCGCCCCGCAACGATAGCGTCAGCGACGCCCCCACGGCGCCCAGGAACGACAGCACGGGCGTGCCCGCGGCCAGCGACAGGCACAGCGTCATCGCCGCGTCCTCGTCGATGTCGAACATCAACGCCAGCAGTATGGAGATCGCCGTCACCGGGATGCCCGTCACCAGCCAGTGCGCGACCACCTTGCCGAGCACGATCACCGCCAGCGGCTCGCCCGCGAGCAGCATCTGCTCCAGCGTGCCGTCCTGGTAGTCGGAGGCGAACAGCCGCTGCAGCGACAGCACCGCCGCCAGCAGCGCCGCCACCCAGACCACGCCGGGGGCGATCGCGCGCAGCAGGTTCGGGTCGGCGCCGACGCCGAGCGGAACTATCGTCACCACCACCACGAAGAACACCAGCGTGTTGATGACGTCCATGCGCTGGCGGAACGCCAGCATCAGGTCGCGGCGGATGACGGCGAGGAAGGTGCTCAGCATCGCGGCCTCCGCGGACGCATGCCCAGCTCGATCGCCGCCACCTGCCGCGCCTCCAGCGGCACCTCCTGGTGGGTGGTGAGCACGACGATGTTGCCGGCGCGCAGGTGCTCGCCGATCCGCTCGCTCAGCACGGCGGCGCCCCGTACGTCGAGCGCAGTGTACGGCTCATCGAGGATCCACAGCGGCACCTCACCGCCCAGGAACAGACGGGCAAGCGCAATGCGGCGGCACTGGCCCTGCGAGAGGTGCCGCGCCGGCACGTCTTCGAAACCCTCCAGTCCGAGTCTCGCCAGGGCCTCGGCCGCCTGCCGCAGGGTGATGCGCCGAGCCGTGAGCGAGGCGCCGACATGCAGGTTCTCCAGCGCCGTGAAATCGTCCTTCACGCCGTTGCGATGACCGATGTACAGCAGGTCGCGGGCGTAGTCCTCGGCGAGATCGCGGATGCGGGCGCCGCGCCAGCGGATCTGGCCATGCGTCGGCTGCATGAGGCCGCAGAGCAGCCTGAGCAGGCTGGTCTTGCCGCTGCCGTTCGGGCCGTTGACGCGCAGCAGCGTGCCCGCCTCGGCGCGGGCATGCAGGCCGTCGAACAGCACGCGGTCGCCGCGCGTGCATTCAAGATTTTCGATTTCCAGCATGTTCGGGGTGCGCAGATCGCTGTGGATGCGCAACGGGCGGGTCATTATGCCTGAGACATAATTTGTATCGGACGCGGCCAGCCCAGTCTGGCATTGCAACACGAATGCCCCCCTTTCGCCATATTTCTGACAACCATTGCCGATTCGATGAAAGCCGACGTCATGACCTCGACACGCGAGTCCAAGGTTCAGAATTTTTCTGCGCTGGTGTTCACATCACCAACGCAGATGTGCTTTACTAACTCCAACGTGAAGAGAAAACTCACGGTGCATCGTATTACTCCGATGCGATTCAAAGGCAGCACAAAAAATTAAGAAAACCGTAAGGCAGTGGCGGTGCGTTGCACCTCGTCACTGTCGCAGCGCGGTACGGATCTCAACGGGAAAGACGGATCGGTTTCTCCGAGTCGAACGGAGTGAGAATCGATCCCGTTTGTGCCTAGCCCGTTCGGAGAGAGGAGATCTGTATGCGCCAGAAGGCTGCGATATTCTTAGCGTCATTGTTCCTGGGAGCCGCGCTGCCGCCACCGGCGAACGCGGCGCTCACCCCACCTGCCATCCCGGAGCTCGAGGAGGGCGCGGGCATCGTCAAGAACAAGGCGGCGGCCATTGCACTGGGCAAGGCCCTGTTCTGGGACGAGCAGGCCGGCAGCGACGGCATGGCCTGCGCGAGCTGCCACTTTAGCGCCGGCGCCGACAACCGCATCCGCAACCAGCTCTCGCCGGGCTTCAACGACGCCCTGTTCGCCCCCGGCGGCGACACGACCTTCGGGTCCACGCACTCCGACACCGGCACCGTTCAACCCGGCTACATGGCCTCGGGCGCGAAAGCGGATTCGAACTACGTGCTGCAGAAGGCGGACTTCCCGCTGCACCAGCTGGTGGATTACAAGGACCGCAATTCCGATCTCATCACCACCACCAACGACGTCGTCTCCTCCTCGGGGTCGTACGACACCGAGTTCAACCGCATCAAGAGGAAGGGCGGCAAGGCGGGCAAGGAGAGCTGCACCAAGCCGGACGGCACCATCTTCCATGCCGGCAAGTACGCCGGCCGCCAGGTGGAGCCGCGCAACACGCCGACTACCATCAACGCGGCGTTCTTCCACAGCAACTTCTGGGACGGCCGCGCCAACAATCTGTTCAACGGCGTGGGCGTCTTCGGCCTGCGCGACATCGCCGGTGATCCGAACAAGCGGCTGATCATCCTGGACGACGCCAACATGCCGCAGCTCGGCTACCTGCAGATCCGCAATGCGAGCCTCGCCTCGCAGGCGGTCGGACCGCCGTTGAGCGCCCTGGAGATGTCCTGCGACGGACGCACCTTCCCCGACGTGGGCCGCAAGCTGCTGCTCTCCGCGCCGTTGCACAGGCAGAGGGTCGCCACGACCGACAGCGTGCTCGGGCCCTACGCCAACCCCTATGGCTACGGCCTGAAGCGCGAGCACAGCTACGTGGCGCTGATCAAGCAGGCCTTCGAACCCAGGTACTGGTCCGCGCCCGGCAAGTTCCGGATCGTCGACGGCCAGCTGGTCAAGGACCCCAAGGGCTACACGCAGGCAGAGATCAACTTCTCGATGTTCTGGGGCATCTCGATCATGATGTACGAGCGGATGCTCATCTCGGACCAGAGCCGCTTCGACACCTGGTTCGCGAGCTGCCGTCCCACTGTGACGAACACGAGCGGTCAGACCAACGTCGCGCCCATTGGCAACCCCACGGTGACCTGCAATCCGCACGCCGGCAGCCTGAGCGCATCGACCGATCCAACGTCACATGGCCTGACTGCTCCGGAGGTCTTGGGCTTCGGACTATTCCAGAACGGTGGCACGGGTATCAGGAACACCGGCAATCCCGCATGTGCCGGCTGCCATGGCCCAGTCACCAACTTTAACGCCGCTGCGCTGGCTGCCCCGACCGTATTCCCGGTGATGTCCGAGGCGGCGTTCCAGAACGGACAGACCTTCGTGCCGGTGGAACGCTCCCTGGTCACCGAGCTCGGCGACGGCATACCGCCGCTCACATTGCCGGTCAATCCGATCACCGGCCAGGTTGGCGGTGGGATGCACGACCGCGGCTTCTTCAACATCGGCGTGACGCCGGCACACGCCGACCCGGGCAACGGCGGACTGGACCCGTACGGGAATCCGCTGTCGCTGTCGCGCATGTTCCTCGGCGTCGAGGCCGGCGAGACGGTGGTCGACCCGCCGCTCGCGGTCAACTTCGTCGGTGGCGTGCACGGCGTGCAGCCGCTCAATCGCTGCCTGCCGGGCCCGGGCGATGTCCAGCGTGATGCCAATGGCAATGTGGTCCTCGGGCCGGATCGTAGCAATCCCCCCGATGGCACTCCTGACCCCATTCCGTTGACTCCTAGCCCGTTCGCGGTGCGCGAGCCCGGTGGCACGCCACTGTTCCTGGGTTGCCAATACGTCAACAATCCTCCCAATGGAGCGCCCCTCGACAAGGCTGCGGAGCGCGAGTTGGTGGATGGCAGCTTCAAGACGCCCAGTCTGCGCAATGTTGGCCTGACACCTCCGTACTTCCACTCGGGCAACTACGCCGATCTGCGCAGCGTCGTGGAGTTCTACGCCCGCGGCGGCAGCCGGCGCAGCAAGAGCCTGGAGGCCAACGGCGTGACGGGCGACACCTCCGGCACCGGTCCGCTGGGCAAGGGTCCGCATGCCCACCCAGGTCCGGATTTCGGCACCAATGTCGACTTCTTCATCAGGGACATCAAGTCGACCGACGGGTCGGTCGATTCGACCGGCGATGGCGTCATCGACTGGCGCGACGACCAGATCGGTGCGATGGTGGCGTTCATGCTGACGCTGACCGATCCGCGCGTGCAGTGCGACGCCGGGCCGTTCGATCATCCGTCGCTGACGATACGCAACGGCCACCTCGCCATGGACAGGAACAAGGACAAGAAGGCCGACGACATCGCCTTCGTGCTGCCGGCCGTGGGTGCCGCCGGGTACGACAAGAGCTCCGGCCTGTGCCTGCCCAATGGCGGCGATCTCTTCGCCCCGGGCATGCAGGGCCGTCTCGGCGGACCGAAGGTCGCGATCCCTTAGTCGCGATACCGTCCGCTCCTACCACGTCGCGGGCAGGGAAACCTGCCCGCGGTTTTTTTTGCGTCATCGAGGCTGGCCCCAACCCGCCGCGGCCCCCTTGAAGGATCGCAAGCCGTCGCGGCTTGTATTACGCTCTCCTGAACGGCGCGCCGTCCGCGGACCGGGCGAGGCGCCCGGTGGGGGCGCCCCGGACCCTCTCCGCGTTCAACAAGGCGATCATCCCGGCGAGGACAGGCATTCATGCCACTACTGCGGTTCGACATCTACGAGGGCTGGTCCGATGCCGAGGTGAAGACGATGCTCGATGCCGTCCACCGCGCCATGGTGTCGGCCTTCGGAGTGCCGGAGCGCGATCGCTACCAGATCGTCCATCGGCATCCGGCCTCGCGCATGATCATGGAGGACACGGGGCTGGACATACCGCGCACGCCGAGGTTCGTCTTCATCCAGGTGACGACGCGCCCGCGCACGCGGGAGATGAAGGAGCTCTTCTACCGCCTTGCAGTCGAGGAGATCGGGAAGTCCTGCGGCATCGCGCCTTCGGACGTGATGATCAACCTCGTCACCGTGACGGACGAGGACTGGTCGTTCGGCTACGGCCGGGCGCAGTTCCTCACCGGCGAGCTCTGAGATCGGCGACGATCAGCCGCACTTGGACTCTCCGCAGTTGAGGCACGTCAGGCAGTTGTCCATGCGGATCATCGCTTTGGTCAGGCACTTCTGGCAGAGCACGGCGCCGTCGGGGAATTCCTCCGGGGCGTTGGCCTCGGCCTGCTGCAGCGATTTCTCGTACTCGGCGCGCTTGGCGGCGAGCTGCTGGCGCAGCGCCGCGTCGCGCGGGTCGTCGCGCAGCAGCCCGATCATCCGCAGGTGGCTGTCCAGCACGTCGCCGATCTCCGCCACCAGCGACGGGATGAAGCGCCCGCCCTTCTTGAAGTAGCCGCCCTTCGGATCGAACACCGATCGCATCTCTTCCACCAGGAAGGTGACGTCCCCGCCCTTGCGGAACACCGCGGAGATGATGCGCGTCAGCGCCACGATCCACTGGAAGTGCTCCATGCTCTTGGAGTTGATGAACATCTCGAACGGCCGGCGCAGCTCGTGCGGCGTGCCCGGGTTGAGCACGATGTCGTTGATGGTGACGTAGAGCGCGTGGTCGGAATGCGGCGTCTTGATCTTGTAGGTCGAGCCGATGAGCATCTCCGGCCGTTCGACCTTCTCGTGCATGTGCACGACCTTCGGTGCGGGTTCGGGCGCCGCCTCCGCCCTGGCCGGTTCCGCCGGCGGCGCGTTCTTCACCACGCTCACGTCGATGATCCGCTTGTCGATCCTCTTCGTCATGATGTTCGCTCAGAATCTGCCGTAGTAGCCCTCCTTGAGGGCGTCGTAGAGGTTGGCGGCGGTGTGCGTCTCGCCGTCGTATTCGACCTCCTCGTTGCCGCGCGCCTCCACCACGCTGCCGTCCTCGAGCACGAAGCGGTAGACCGTGTTCTCGAGATCGGCGGTCTTAACCAGCACGCCCTGGAAGACCTCGGGATTGAAGCGGAAGGTAGTGCAGCCCTTCAGCCCGTTCTCGTAGGCGTACAGGTAGATGTGCTTGAAGTCCTCGAACGGGAAATCCGTCGGCACGTTCGCGGTCTTGGAGATGGAGGAATCGACCCACTTCTGCGCCGCGGCCTGGATCTCCACGTGCTGCAGCGGGGTGATATCGTTGGCCGTGACGAAATACGGCGGCAGTTGCGCATCCGGCTCGCTGCTGTCGGGCATCGCCTTGGGATTGACCAGCGCGCGATAGGCCAGAAGCTCGTAGGAGTACACGTTCAGCGTGTCCTTGCTTTTCTTGCCGGCGCGGATCACGTTGCGCACGTAGTGATGGGCGAAGCTAGGCTCGATGCCATTGCTGGCATTGTTGGCGAGCGACAGCGAGATGGTCCCGGTGGGAGCGATCGAGGTGTGGTGCGTGAAGCGCGCCCCGGTCCTGGCGATCTTGTCCACCAGCTCGGGCGCGACGCTGGCGAGACGCTGCATGTAGCGGCTGTAGCGCGCATGCAGGATGCGGCCGGGCAGCCTGTCGCCCTCCTTGTAGCCGTCGCGCGCGAGCTCCGGCCGCTGCCGCAGCATCGCCGCAGTGACGGCGAAGTGCTCGTCCATGATCGGCGCCGGGCCCTTCTCCTCGGCCAGCTCCACGCCGACCTCCCAGCCCGCCACCGCCATCTCGCGCGTGACCCGCTCGGTGAACGCCAGCGACTCGGCATCGCCGTACTTCATGCGCAGCATGGTCAGCATGGAGCCCAGACCCAGGTAGCCCATGCCGTGACGGCGCTTGCGCCGGATCTCCTCGGCCTGCGCCTCCAGGGGCAGACCGTGCAGCTCCACCACGTTGTCGAGCATCCGGGTGAACACCTTCACCACCTCGCGGTACTGGGCCCAGTCGAAGCTCGCCTTCTCGGTGAACGGATCGCGCACGAAGCGCGTCAGGTTCACCGATCCGAGCAGGCAGGATCCGTACGGCGGCAGCGGCTGTTCGCCACAGGGATTGGTCGCGCGGATGTCCTCGCAGAACCAGTTATTGTTCTCCTCGTTGACACGGTCGATGAGGATGAAACCGGGCTCGGCGTAGTCGTAGGTGGAGCGCATGACGAGGTCCCACAGCGCCCGCGCCCGGATGCGGCGGTGGATCCGGCAGGCCACCAAGCCCTGCGCATCGACGATGTAGTTGTCGCTGACCGGCCATTCCCGCCACAGGACGTCGCGGCTGTCGTGCAGGTCGATGCGTTCGGCCCGGACCTCCGCCTCCGTCAAGGGGAACGCGAGCGGCCACTCGGCGTCCTCCTTCACCGCGCGCATGAAGGCATCGGTGATGAGCAGCGAGAGGTTGAACTGGCGCAGGCGGCCGGGCTCGCGCTTGGCGCGTATGAAGTCGAGCACGTCAGGGTGTCCGATGTCGAAGGTCGCCATCTGCGCCCCGCGCCGGCCGCCGGCGGAGGAGATCGTGAAGCACATGCGATCGTAGATGTCCATGAACGACAACGGACCGGAGGTGTGCGACCCCGCCCCGGTCACGTAGGCGCCCTTGGGCCGCAGCGTCGAGAACTCGTAGCCGATCCCGCAACCCGCCTTGAGGGTCAGGCCAGCCTCGTGGACCTTGCGCAGGATGTCGTCCATGGAATCGTGGATGGTCCCCGAGACGGTGCAGTTGATGGTCGACGTGGAAGGTTTGTACTGCCCCGCTCCGGCGTTGGAGGTGATCCGGCCGGCCGGGATCGCGCCGCGACGCAGCGCCCAGAGAAACCGTTCGTACCACTTCTCACGCAGCGCCGGCGTGGATTCCACGTCGGCCAGCGTCCGGGCGACGCGCCGCCAGGTGTCGTCGACGTTCTTGTCGATGGCGACCCCCTGCCGATCCTTGAGCCGGTACTTCTTGTCCCAGATGTCCAGCGCGGCGGGCTGGGCGACGATGCGAGCGTCTTCAGTGAGTGCGTCGGCGGCGGTGCTCATGGCGTTGCGTCAGTCTCCCCCTGGATGCGCAATATTTTGTGCATCCTGCGACGATTGCGGTCGCCACGCAAGTCGCCTGCGGATAGCCGCAGTCGGGCCATCGGACCGGCGTTGATCCAGATCAAGCCTTTCCGCACCCCCGATGCATAAAGTTGCACTCAACGAAAAGTTCCAAGAAGCCCGGATCTCCTGTCATATGAACGCATTGAGCGTCCTCGTCATCGCCGGAATCGTCCTGATGGCCGCATACGTCGCCTCCCGGATGAGCTATGCCATCCTCGCGAACTTCCACACCGGCCGCCAGTTCCGCAGGGCGCTCGCCGGGCGCGTCAAGCGGCTGCGCCTGTACCGGATGCTGGAGCGCCGCGGGATCGACGCGGACGAGTACCTGCACCACCACCCGGTCGTCGAGATAGAAAAGCAGATCCGCGCCTGCGAGGGTTGCGACGAAACCGCCGTCTGCGAAAAGGCGCTCGGCTCGCGCGCTCCCCAGGTGGATTTGAGCTTCTGCCGGAACGACGCCGCGTTCAACGAGATGAAGCCGGTCATTCCCCTCGTTCCCGCCGCGCCGGAAGGCGACGCGACGGCTCATTGACCATCGATTTCCGTTTGCTTCAGCACTCAGCCGAAACTCCACCACCTTGACATCTGCAACCATGAAGGGGGCTCTCATGCAATTCAAGAAGAACACGTTGACCATGGCCATCACATCGGCGCTGCTTGCCGCGAGCACGACCGCGGGCGCCGCTTCCACTGCCGATCTGGAAAGGAAGCTGATGCAGCTGGAGGCCGAGATGGCCGCGCTGCGCCAGGAGCTGAAGGCCACGCAGGCCGCCGAGCCCGCGCAGACGCAGCAGGTGCAGAGCTTGGAGACCCGGGTCACGGCCGTCGAGGCGCCGGTGAAGACCCTTGAGGAGCGCGTCGCCAAGGTCGAGACCATGGCTACCCCGCCGAAGATCCCCGGAAACATGATCTTCTTCCGCGGCGGCTACACCGGGCTGATGGATGATCGCGCCTTTGGGGCGGTGACCGACGTTTACGGCCTGGGCAACGAGAACGACGGCGATTCCGGCTGGAACGTCGGCGCCGGCTTCGATTTCCTGCTCACCCGCGACGTATGGGGCCTGATGCCCGGTACCTGGGCGCTCGCCGAACTCGGCGTGGAATTCAGCCACATCGATTCCGCGGAGACGATACTGCCGGTGCCGACGGCGGAATGCGCCCTCGCGACTGGAAACGTCGGCGCGAACCTCGGTAACTGCCTCATCACCGGCACCAACAACCTGACGATGCTGACCGTCAGCGCCGCGCCGAAAATCAAGTTCATGGAAGGCAGTAAGCTGCGTCCATGGCTCATCCCGGTTGGACTGGACTTCCGCGTCATCAGCCCGACCTCCGACACTACATCCTATCTCGATGTCGGCGGCCAGGTGGCCGGCGGCGCCGAGTACGAGATCATCCCGGGCATCAAGCTCGGCGCGGATGCGCGCTACCACTTCGCGGCCGACTTCACGAACCCCGATTACAGCGACGCTACCGTCGCGGCGATCCGCGGCCTCGGGCTGAATGTTCAGGAACCGTCCAACGATTACTGGACGATTGGCGGCTACCTGGGTATCGGCTTCTGACGACTGCAGCGTTACGATTCGGACGGAGATGCACGGATGAGGGTGGCAGCGATGCCGCCCTCGTCCCGCTCCGGTCGAGGGGCTAGCTATTTGACGAGAGGAGGGCCGAATGGCCACTAACGAAACCTACAACTACACGGTGGTGCGGCAGTTCGCCATCATGACGATCATCTGGGGGATCGTCGGCATGCTGGTGGGCGTGGTCATCGCCGCGCAACTCGCCTGGCCGGCGCTGAACTTCGACCTGCCATGGCTCACCTTCAGCCGGCTGCGGCCGCTGCACACCAACGCGGTCATCTTCGCCTTCGGCGGCAGCGCGCTGTTCGCGACCTCGTACTACGTGGTGCAGCGCACCTGTCACGTGCGGCTGATCTCCGACAAGCTCGCCGCCTTTACCTTCTGGGGCTGGCAGCTCGTCATCGTTCTGGCGGCCATCACGCTGCCCCTCGGCATCACCACCTCCAAGGAATACGCCGAGCTGGAGTGGCCGATCGATCTGCTGATCGCGGTCGTATGGGTGGCCTACGCGATCGTGTTCTTCGGCACGATCGTGAAGCGCAAGGTGCAGCACATCTACGTCGCCAACTGGTTCTACGGCGCCTTCATCATCACCATTGCCATACTGCACATCTTCAACAGCGCCGCCGTGCCGGTGACGCTGCTGAAGTCCTACTCCGCCTATGCCGGCGTGCAGGACGCCATGGTGCAGTGGTGGTACGGGCACAACGCCGTCGGTTTCTTCCTCACCGCCGGCTTCCTCGGGATGATGTACTACTTCATCCCCAAGCAGGCCGGCAGGCCGGTGTATTCCTACCGCCTGTCCATCGTGCACTTCTGGGCGCTGATCTTCACCTACATCTGGGCCGGCCCGCACCACCTGCACTACACGGCGCTGCCGGGCTGGACGCAGTCGCTGGGCATGGTGATGTCGGTCATCCTGCTGGCTCCCTCCTGGGGCGGCATGATCAACGGCATCATGACGCTGTCCGGCGCGTGGCACAAGCTGCGCACCGATCCGGTCCTGCGCATACTGATCGTGTCGGTGTCGTTCTACGGCATGTCGACCTTCGAGGGTCCGATGATGTCGATCCGCACGGTGAACGCGCTGTCACACTACACCGACTGGACCATCGGCCACGTGCACTCCGGCGCGCTCGGCTGGGTCGCGCTGGTGTCGATGGGCTGCATGTACTACCTCATCCCGCGCCTGTTCGGCCGCGAGTTGCACAGCCTGAAGCTGGTCGAACTGCACTTCTGGACCTCCACGGTCGGCATCGTGCTGTACATCGCCTCGATGTGGGTGTCCGGCATCATGCAGGGGCTGATGTGGCGCGCGGTGAACGACGACGGCACGCTCACCTACAGCTTCATCGAGACGGTCGAGGCTATGCATCCGTTCTACATCATCCGCTTCCTCGGCGGCGCGCTGTTCCTGGCCGGCGCCCTGGTGATGGCCTACAACCTGTGGCGCACGATCGCGGGCGCCAAGCCGGTCGAGGCCCCGGTGCTCGTCCCGGCCATGGCTCATTGAGGAGAGAAGGCAATCATGATTGCTCATGACAAGATCGAAAAGAACATCGGCCTGATGATCGTGCTGATCGTCTTCGCGGTCAGCATCGGCGGCCTGGTGCAGATCGTGCCGCTGTTCTTCATGCACTCCACCACCGAGCCGGTACAGGGCGTGAAGCCCTACTCCGGGCTGCAGCTCGCCGGCCGCGACGTCTACGTCCGCGAGGGCTGCTACGTGTGCCACTCGCAGATGATCCGTCCGTTCCGCGCAGAGACCGAGCGTTACGGCCACTACTCGCTGGCCGGGGAGTTCGTCTACGACCGGCCGTTCCAGTGGGGGTCCAAGCGCACGGGACCCGACCTGCAGCGCGTCGGCGGGCGCTACTCCGACGAGTGGCATCGCGCTCACCTGATCAACCCGCGCGACGTGGTGCCCGAGTCGATCATGCCGGGCTACCCCTGGCTGGCCGAGGCGAAGGTCGATCCGGAGCTCACGGTCAGGAAGATGACGGTGCTGAAGAACGCGTTCGGTCATCCCTACACCGAGGAGGACTTCGCCGCGGCGAAGGCAGAAATCGAGGGCAAGACCGAGATGGACGCCATCGTCGCCTATCTGCAATCGCTGGGCACGGCGGTGAAGACCAGGAGGTAACGGCCATGGACTTCTCGACCATACACTCCGCATTCACCGTCATGGTGCTGGTCATCTTCGTGGGCATCGTGCTGTGGGCCTATGACTCCCGCAGCAAGGCCCGGTTCGATGCCGCCGCCCGCATCCCGCTCGACGACGACGACGCGCCGCGTGCGCGCGCAACGCCCGGCAAGGAGAACAGCAATGCCTGATTTAAGCGGTTTCGATTTCACCTCCGATTTCTGGAAATGGTTCATCACCGTGCCCACGGTGCTCGGCATCCTCTGGTGCGGCTACTTCGCCTACCGGTACTCCGGGCGCGCGGCCGGACAGAAGGTCGAGACGATGGGCCACGTCTGGGACGAGAATCTGCAGGAGTACAACAACCCGCTGCCGCGCTGGTGGCTCAACATGTTCTATATCACCGTGGCGTGGGGCGCGATCTTCCTGGTGTTCTACCCCGGGCTGCCAGTGTTCGAAGGCCTGCAGAAGTGGACGCAGTACAAGCAGTATGACGCGGAGATCGCCGCCGCCGATGCCAAGTACGGCCCGATCTTCGAGAAGTTCGCCGGTCAGGGCATCCCGGCGCTGGCCGCCAACCCCGAGGCGATCACCGTCGGCAAGCGCCTGTTCGCGACCTATTGCATCCAGTGCCACGGCGCCGACGCGCGCGGCGCGCGCGGCTACCCGAACCTGGCCGACGGCGACTGGCTGTGGGGCGGAGCGCCCGAGCAGATCAAGGAGACCATCCTCAACGGCCGCCAGGGGATCATGCCGCCGTGGGGCGAGCTGCTCGGCGAGGAAAAGGTCAACGACGTCGCCGAGTACGTGCTGAGCCTCAGCGGCCGGCCGGTCGACGCGACGGTGGCGGCACGCGGCAAGGAGGTGTTCACGCAGAACTGCGTGGCCTGCCATGGAGCCGATGGCAAGGGGAACCCGGCGCTGGGCGCGGCGAACCTCACCGACGATGTCTGGCTGTACGGCGGATCGCAGGAGCGCGTGCGCGAAACGATCACCGGCGGTCGCCAGGGTCGCATGCCCGCGCACAAGGAGTTCCTCGGCGAGGCCAAGGTGCACCTGCTCGCAGCCTACGTCTACAGCCTCACGCACCAGGGCGGAACGCAGGCGGCGAGTCCCTGAGGTTGCTTCGAATCACTCTCCCTGGTGGTCTTGCTCGGCCCGGCGGGTGCGCCACACCGCCGGGCCCTTTCCTGGCCCACCCCGACAGATCGAGGCCCGCGACCGACGGTTTGCATGTGCGCGGATGAGGTGTATTTTGTCCGACGGACGGCAACAGGAACTCGCAGATGAAACCGGTGATGGAAGAGATTGGGTATGTGCCGGGGCCGTATCGGCTGCTGGCGGCGCTGTGGCTCACCTTCCTGATGGCCGGCGTGGCGACCATGGTGTTCTTTGCCGCCATCGACCCGATGGAGCTGAAGGCCTGCGTGGATTTCCCGGAACTCAGCCGCACCGCCGCCTACACGGTGGGATTCTTCCTGTTCTGGCTGCTGACCGCCTCTTCGGGCATCCTGTGCCTGTTCTTCCTCTACCCCCGACGGCGCGACGTCGATGCGCCCGCCGCGAGCGCCTCTGCCAGTGAACAAGCCTCTTGATGGCGGACAGCTGAAACCCTCGACAGCGGTTTCAGTCGACGAGGTCCAGCAGTCCCTCTACGAAAAGCGCCAGAAGATCTATCCGCGCGAGGTGCACGGCCTGTTCGCCGGATTGCGTGTCGCCGCGGTTTTTCTTCTGCTCGGCATCTATTACGTGCTGCCGTGGCTCACGTGGAACGGACGCCAGGCGGTGCTGCTGGACATGCCGGCGCGCAAGTTCTATATCTTCGGCCTGACGCTGTGGCCGCAGGATTTCATCTTCCTGGCCACGCTGCTCATCATCGCGGGCCTGAGCCTGTTTTTCTTCACCGCTCTGGCCGGACGCCTTTGGTGCGGATTTGCATGCCCGCAGACTGTGTGGACGGAGACCTTCCTCTGGATAGAGCACTGGATCGAGGGCGACCGGCTGCAGCAGATGAAGCTGGACAAGTCACCGATGTCGGCACGCAAGTTCCGCATCAAGTTCACCAAGCATTTCCTGTGGGTGGTGTTCGCCCTCTTCACCGGCTTCACGTTCGTCGCCTACTTCACCCCGACGCGGGAACTCTACCAGCGCCTGATCGCCTTCGACCTGGGACCGTGGGAAACTTTCTGGATGCTGTTCTACAGCTTCGCCACCTGGGGCAACGCCGGATTCCTGCGCGAGCAGGTCTGCAAGTATATGTGCCCCTACGCGCGCTTCCAGAGCGCGATGTTCGACGACGACACGCTCGTCATCTCCTACGACGAGAAGCGGGGTGAGCCGCGCGGCGCGCGCAAGCGCGGGGTCGATGCCCTGCGCGAGGGGCTGGGGGACTGCATAGATTGCACGATGTGCGTGCAGGTCTGCCCCACCGGGATCGACATACGCAACGGCCTGCAGTACGAATGCATCGGCTGCGCCGCGTGCATCGACGTCTGCAACGACGTCATGGACAGGATGGGTTACCCCCGCGGCCTCATCCGCTACACCACGCAGAACGCCCTGGCCGGCAAACCGACCCACATCCTCAGGCCGAGGATATACGTCTATGGCGCGATACTGCTCGGCATCATGGCCGCGCTGGTCTACGCCGTCGCCGTCCGCGTGCCATTGGAGCTCGACGTCGTACGCGATCGCAACCAGCTCTTCCGGGAGACCAACGAGGGGCTCATCGAGAACGTCTACACCCTGAAGGTCATAAACATGGACAATGTCCCGCACGTCTACGACGTCCGCGCCGACGGCATCGAGGGGTTGATCCTGGACATGGACTCCACGGAGATCGCGGTGGAGGCCGGCGCGGTCCAGAACGTGGTCGCGCGCCTGCGCGCCGAGGAAGGCAACCTGGAGAAGCGCAGCTCGAAGGTCACTTTCCGGGTCGAGGCCGTCGACAGGCCCGGGCTGCGCGACGAGGCGGAGGCGCGCTTCCTCGGCCCGGCGCCACAGGGGTAGGAGAACATGCAGGAGAAAAAGACCGCCTTCACGCGCTGGTACCACGAACCGTACGCCTGGCTGGTGGCGCTGCTGCCCGCCGCGGCCGTCGTCGCCGGCTTCTACACGCTGCGGCTGGCCATCGTCTCCGACGATGGCCTGGTCACCGACGACTATTACAAGAAAGGCCTGGAGATCAACCGCGTGCTGGAGCGCGACGAGCGCGCCGTCTCGCTGGCCATCGACGCCGACCTCGAGGTCGATCCGGCCGCCCGCACTGCCACCGTGCGGATGCGCGCCCGCGACGCCGCTTCGCTGCCGGCCTCACTGCACGCGCGGCTGATGCATTCCACGCGCGCGGGCTTCGATCGCGACGTCGTGCTCGAGCGTGCCGCCAGCGGCGATTATTTCGCCGCCATGCCGGAGCTGCCGGCCGGCCACTGGTACATGCAGATCGAGACCGGCGAGTGGCGCGTGCTGAAGACCTTCACCGTCGGCCTGCACGGGAAATAGCGCCGGCTTCGATTAAGGCAGCCGGCGCGGCCTTCAACGGGGAACCCGGACCCCGTCCTCCTCGTAGGCGCCTCGTTCGGCGCCGCGGTGACATGCCCCGCAGTTGGCCGCGGTCCCGATCGACTCGCGCTTCCAGACCTCCGCTCCGATCTCGTCGTGTTCCTCGCGAAACCAGGCCGACGTGGTGATGCGCGGCAGCTCCTCCTCCGTAGCTCCTGCACCCGAACCACCGTCCCGACCGGAATTCGCCTGCAGGTAGGCGGCCAGGATGCGCGCCGTCTCCGGCGTCATGGTCGCGCTCTCGCCGTAGTGATCGTTCAGGCGGGTCATGATGACGGCCCACTGTTTCGCGCTGAGCAGGCTCGGCGGATAGGGCACGTGACAACTGCCGCACTCGCTCGCGTACAGGTCCCCTCCGGGTCCCGCCGCGGGGGCGCGCCAGCCTTCATCCTCCTCCCCGCGTTCGCGATCGTACCTCTGCCCGCGCTCTTCATCCTCCTCGGCGCGCAGCTCGCCCGCGCCGGTGACGAGCCAGCCCAGACCGAGACCGGCGCCCATGATCAACGAACCAATCAGCATCTTCTTGCGCATGACGTCCTCACTTCAAGGAAAGCAGCCAGGTGATCACGTCGCCCTTCTCGAGCGCCGTGCACTGCCGTTGCAGCACGTCCTGGCAATTGCGGGTGAACCACTTCTCGACCTTGTAGGCATTGCTCAACCGTTCCGGGTTCGCGCTGGGGGCGAGCGGCTTGATCCGCTTGCCGGTGCGCCGGTGCTCGCCCGCGCCACGCGGGTCGGCGGTGTGGCAGGAGGTGCATGCCATCGCCGGGTCCTCGCCGTGCGGATGCGCGGTCGTAAAGAGCGTTCGCCCGCGCTCGGCGGAAAAACCGTTGAACGTGGGATCCTCCTCGGCCGCCTGTTGCGCGTAACGCGCGAGCAGATCGGGCGGCGCCTCCGCCGCCGGCGAGGCGAGCGGCAACAGGGCGAGGCCCATCGCGATGATGCGTTTCATTCCGAGCGTCCTCCGTCGTGTTCGTCTGTGCCCAAATGGCGCAGGCCATCCTGAACCCGGAGGATGAAACCAGCCTTAAAACCCATTCCCCGGGGATGCGGCGTTGCGACCGGGGCCGTCGCTCGGCTAGATTGGGGGCGACATGGCGATCGCCGCCGACCCGCCATCGGACCAGTCACCGGCGCGCCGCTTGCGCCCCCGATACCGCTGCCACGACCACGCCGCCATGCCCATTGCCTTCCCCATGACGTTCGCGGCGGCGTGCCTGGCCATTGTCGCGACGCTGCTGCCGCCGCCGGCGACGGCCGCCGCCTCCCGCTTCGAAGGCGTGTGGCGCAGTGTCACCACCGTAGCCACGGACCACGAGCTGGAGGGCGCGACCACGCTCGCGCTGCGGCAGTACGGCAGCGTCGTCTGCGGAGAGTGGTCCGAGGGCGTGGGCGCCGGCAAGCTGCTGGGGGGCAATCTCGTCGGCCGCGTCGAGGGCCGCAGGATGCATGCGCGCATCGGCGAGGACATCTACTGGGCCCGCACCGGGGAGTTTCCCGACCAGCGCTCCGAGCCGGCCCTGTTCGTGCTGCAGGGCCGGCAGCTCGCCTGGTACGTGCGCGACGATGCCGGTCGGCTACAAAAGCAGCAGGTCTTCGAACGCGCCGACGACCCCGGGTCCGAGAACGGCGCCGCCGCCGAATTCACCGATCGGCGTTTTCAGCGCCTATGCCCCGCCGGCACGGACTTCACCTCCACGCCCTCGCGCGGTGCGCTCGCCCCACCTCGAGTAATCGATCCCAGTCTATGACGACCATCTACGGCATCCGCAACTGCGACACGATGAGGAAGGCCCGTGCCTGGCTCGACGCACACGGCGTGGAATACACGTTTCACGACTACAAGACGCTCGGCGTCCCCGCCGGCAGGCTGCGGGCGTGGGTCGAGCGCCTGGGCTGGCAGGCACTGCTCAACACCCGCGGTACGACCTTCCGCAAGCTGCCGCCGGCCCGGCAGGCCGCGCTGGAGGACGAGCGTGCGCTCGCGCTGATGACCGAGTTCCCCGGCCTGATCCGCCGGCCCGTGCTCGAGCACGGCGGGCACCTGCTCATCGGTTTCGACGTGGATGCATACCGAACCGTGCTGCCGCGCGCCTGAGTGGCAGATCGCGAATCCAAGTCGGCGTATGGCACGTGATCGGCTTGTCCGCTTGCAACCTGTCGTTGTCCCTGGGCGCGCCCGCACAGGGGCGCGCGCAGTCCGCGCGCCGCGCACGGGTCTTCATCGGCCGCCCGGCCCCCCCAGTCTCACCGCGCGCAGTCGCAGCGCATTGCCGACGACCGATACCGAACTGAGGCTCATCGCCACGGCCGCGATCATCGGCGAGAGCAGCCAGCCGGTCAGCGGGTACAGCACACCCGCAGCGATGGGGATGCCGAGCGCGTTGTAGAGGAACGCGAACGTCAGGTTCTGCCTCATGTTGGCCACCGTCGCGACCGACAAGGCACGGGCGACGGCAATGGCGCGCAGATCGCCCTTGACCAGCGTGACCTGCGCGCTGTGCATGGCCACGTCGGTCCCCGTGCCCATGGCGATACCGACATCGGCCTGCGCCAGCGCCGGCGCATCGTTGATACCGTCGCCCGCCATGGCGACCACGCGACCGTCGCGCTGCAGCCGCTCCACCAGTGCGAGCTTCTGCGCCGGTTTCACGTCCCCGTGGATCTCCGCGATCTGCAGCACCCGGCCGACGGCGCGAGCGGTCGCCAGCCCGTCGCCAGTCGCCATGACCACCCGCAGCCCGGTGCTCCGCAACAGCGCCATGGCCTCGAGCGTGCTCGGCTTGACGGGGTCGGAGACGACGACCAGCCCGAGAAGACGCCGATCGCGCGCCAGGTACATGACGCTCGCCCCGTTCTCGCGCGCGCTCTCGGCCGCGCCCGCGAGTTCCGAGACGTCGACGCCGAGCTGATCCATCAGGGTGAGATTGCCGAGCGCGACGGCGTGGCCACCGACGGTGCCGCGCACGCCGATGCCCGTGCCGGTCTCGAAATCCTCAACATTCTGCAGGGGCAGGCCGCGTTCACGCGCGGCGGCGACGATCGCGGCGGCAAGAGGATGCTCGCTGCCCTGATCGACGGTCGCCGCCAGGCGCAGCACTTCCTCTTCTTCGTGGCCGCCGGCGGCGATCACCCGCTCGAACACCGGGCGGCCCATCGTCAGCGTGCCGGTCTTGTCGACGATCAGCGTGTCGACCCTGCACAGACGCTCGATGGCCGCGGCGTCCTTGAACAGCACGCCCAGGGTCGCACCGCGGCCGGTGGCCACCATGATCGACATCGGCGTGGCCAGGCCCAGCGCGCACGGACAGGCGATGATCAACACCGCCACGGCGTTGACCAGTCCGTGTACCCACCCCGGCTCAGGCCCGAACAGGCCCCAGCCGAAGAACGCGAGCACCGCGATGCCAACCACGGCCATCACGAAATGGCCGGCGAACACGTCGGCCAGACGCTGCATCGGGGCCTTGGAGCGCTGCGCCTGCGCCACCATCTGCACTATCTGGGCAAGCATCGTAGCGGCACCCACCCGCTCCGAGCGCATGGTCAGTGCGCCATTCGTATTCAGCGTCGCGCCGATCAGCTTGTCTCCGGTGCGCTTGCGGACCGGGATCGGCTCGCCGGTGAGCATGGACTCGTCGACCGCGCTGCTGCCCTCGATGACGACGCCGTCGACCGGCACCTTCTCGCCCGGGCGCAGCCGCAGCAGATCGCCGACGTGAACATCCGTCAGCGGCACGTCCTCCTCGCTGCCGTCGTCGCGGATGCGGCGCGCCGTCTTCGGCGCGAGGGCGAGCAGGGCCCGGATGGCCGCGGAGGTCTGCGATCGAGCCCGCAGCTCGAGCACCTGCCCGAGCAGCGTCAGCGATATGATGACCGCCGCGGCCTCGAAATAGACCGCGACCCTGCCCATCGACATGAACGAGGGCGGGAAGAGCCGAGGCGCGACGGTGGCGACGGCGCTGTACAGAAAAGCCGCGCCCGTGCCGAGGCCGATCAGGGTCCACATGTTGGGACTGCGGTGCCGTACCGACTGCCAGCAGCGCCTGAAGAATGGCCATCCGGCCCAGAGCACGACCGGCGCGGCCAGCGCCATCTCGAGCCAGCTCTGCCGCGACATCTCCAGCCATCCGGCCCGATGGCCGAACATGGCCAGCAGCGTGATGGCCACCGTCAGGGGCAGCGTGTACCGGAAACGACGGCCCAGATCGCGCAGCTCCGCATCACCGCCTGCCTCCGCGACGGGCAGTTCCGGTTCCAGTGCCATGCCGCACTTCGGGCAGATTCCGGGCCGATCCTGCCGGACCTCCGGGTGCATGGGGCACGTGTACATCATGCCCGGTGTGACGCCGTCGCCCGGTCCCGGCGAGGCCCCGTCAGCGGGCGCGCGATATTTCCTGGGGTCGGCGGCGAACGTCGCCTGGCAATGCGCGCTGCAGAAATAGTAGACACGGCCACCGTACTGCTGGCGGTATTCGGCGCGATCGCTCACCGCCATACCGCAGACCGGATCGGTCAGGCCGGCCGATGCGCCCGCGTCCGCAGGCGCGCATGCACCGCGCCCGTCCGCCGCATGTGCACCCTTGTGCCGGCCACCGCCGGCATGATCATGGCCGCGATCAGCGGGACGGATTGGACTCACGGGCGGATCTCTCGGTTGAAACGGACGGGGATCTCGAACGCATGAGGCGATAGGCGGCCGGGATCACCAGCATCGAGATGAGCGGCGCCGTGATCATGCCGCCGACCATGGGCGCGGCGATCCGGCTCATGATCTCCGAGCCCGTACCCTCGCCCAGCAGGATCGGCAGCAGCCCAGCGAGGATGGTGGCCACGGTCATGGCCTTGGGCCGCACGCGCTGCACAGCGCCCTCCCGTATCGCCTCGTCGAGCGCCCCCTCTGCCTCGCCGCGTTCGGCCCAGGCATGCTTCAGGTAGATGAGCATGACCACCCCGAACTCCGCGGCGACACCGGCGAGCGCGATGAAGCCCACGCCGGTGGCCACCGACATCTCGTAGCCGAGTCGATCCAGCAGCCACACGCCGCCGGTGAGCGCGAAGGGCAGGGTCAGCATGATGAGCACGGCCTCGTCGACCCGCCGAAACGTCAGGTACAGCAGGATGAAGATGGTGCCCAGCGTCGCGGGCACGACGATCTTCAGCCGGGCAGCGGCCCGCTCTAGGAATTCGAACTGGCCGGAGTAGCTCAGGCTGATCCCCGCCGGCAGCTTGACCTCGCGTTGCACCGCGCGCCGCAGGTCCGCCACCGTCGATGCCAGGTCCCGGCCGCGCACGTCCACGTAGACCCAGCCGCTCAGCCGGCCGTTCTCGCTCTTGAGCATCGCCGGACCGGCGTCGATGGTGACCTCGGCGATCGTGCCGAGGGTGGTCTGCTGCCGCGCGGGCGTCAGCACGGGCAGCGTGCGGAGCTTCTCCACGGAATCGCGCCACTCGCGCGGGTAGCGCACGTTGATCGGAAATCGCGCCAGTCCTTCGACCGTGACGCCGACGTTCTCGCCGCCGATCGCACCCGCGACCACCGACTGCACGTCCTCGATGTTCATGCCGTAGCGCGCCGCCGCGTGGCGATCGATGCGCACGTCGATGTAGCGGCCGCCGCTCAGCCGTTCGGCCAGCGCCGAGCTGACGCCCGCGACCGTCCTGGCGGTCCGCTCCACGGCCTGCGCGACGGCGTCAATCTGCGCGAGATCGGAGCCGGCCACCTTCACCCCGATCGGACTCTTGATGCCGGTGGCCAGCATGTCGATGCGGTTGCGTATCGGCGGTATCCAGATGTTGGTCAGACCCGGCACGCGCACGGTGCGATCCAGCTCCTGCACCAGCTTCTCGGGCGTCATGCCCGCGCGCCACTCGCTGCGCGGCCTGAACTTGATCGCGGTCTCGAACATCTCCAGCGGCGCCGGGTCGGTGGCGGTCTCGGCGCGCCCGGCCTTTCCGAACACGCGCTCCACCTCCGGCACGGTCTTGATCAATCGGTCGGTCCGCTGCAGCAGCTCCGCGGCCTTCGCCGCCGACAGCCCCGGCAGCGCCGAGGGCATGTACAGCAGATCACCCTCGTCCAGCGGCGGCAGAAACTCCCCGCCTATCCGCGACAGCGGCCACCACGTGGTCGCGAACGCGAGCACCGCGATCAACAGCACGGTCTTCGGCCAGCGCAGGGCGAACTCCAGGCACGGGCGGTACAGGGCGATCAGCAGTCGATTGAGCGGATTGCGGCGTTCGCTCGGAATGCGTCCGCGGATCCAATAGCCCATCAACACCGGCACCAGCGTCACCGACAGCGCCGCCGCCGCGGCCATCGCGTAGGTCTTGGTGTAGGCGAGCGGCGCGAACAGCCGCCCCTCCTGCGCCTGAAGCGTGAACACCGGCACGAAGGACAGCGTGATGATGAGCAGGCTGAAGAACAGCGCCGGCCCGACCTCGCAGGCCGCCGCCGTCACCGTCTGCCAGTGCTCCGGCCCACGCAGCGTTTTGCCGGGATGAGCCAACTGCCAGGCCTCGATCTTCTTGTGCGCGTTCTCGATCATCACCACCGCCGCGTCGACCATCGCGCCGATGGCGATGGCGATGCCGCCCAGGGACATGATGTTGGCGTTGATGCCCTGCCGCTGCATCACGATGAAGGCGACGAGCACGCCGAGCGGCAGGGACACGATGGCCACCAGCGAGGAGCGCAGATGCCAGAGGAACGCGACGCAGACCAGCGCCACGACGATGAATTCCTCGATGAGCTTGCCGCGCAGGTTGGCGACGGCGCGGTCGATGAGCTGCGAGCGATCATAGACCGTCACCACCTCCACGCCCGGCGGCAGGCTCTTCTTCAGCTCCTTCAGCCTCTGCTCCACGGCGGCGATGGTGGTCCGCGCGTTGCGGCCGCTGCGCAGCACCACCACCCCGCCCACCGCCTCGCCCTCGCCGTCGAGCTCGGCGATGCCACGGCGCATCTCCGGGCCGATCTGCACGTCGGCAACGTCGCCCAGCTGCACCGGCACGCCGCCCTTCCCGAGCTTCAGCGGTATGGCGCGGAAGTCCGCGAGCGAGGCCAGATACCCGGAGGCGCGCACCATGAACTCGGTCTCCGCAAGCTCGAGCACCGAACCGCCGGTCTCCTGGTTCGCCCTGCGCAGCGCCTCGATCACCTCGCCGTGGGTGACGCCAAGGGCGGCCAGGCGGATCGGGTCGAGCACGACCTGGTACTGGCGGACCATGCCGCCCACCGTCGCCACCTCGGCGACGCCGGGCAGGCTCTTCAGCTCGAAGCGCAGGAACCAGTCCTGCAGCGCGCGCAGCTGCGCGAGGTCGTGCCCGCCGCTGCGATCCACGAGGGCATAGGTGTAGATCCACCCCACGCCGGTGGCGTCCGGGCCGAGGGCGGGACGCGCGCCGGGCGGCAGCTGCGACTGCACCTGGCTCAGGTACTCCAGCACCCGCGAGCGCGCCCAGTACAGGTCGGTGCCGTCCTCGAACAGCACGTAAACGAAGGAGTCGCCGAAGAAGGAATAGCCACGCACCGTGACCGCGCCCGGCACCGAGAGCATCGTGGCCGCCAGCGGGTAGGTCACCTGGTTCTCCACGATCTGCGGAGCCTGGCCCGGGAAGCTGGTGCGGACGATCACCTGCACGTCCGAGAGGTCCGGCAGCGCATCCACCGGCGTGTTCCTCACCGCCCAGATCCCCCAGGCGGTGGCGAACAGCGCGGCGACGATCACCAGGAAGCGGTTCTCGACCGACCAGCGTATGAGGGCCGCGATCATGGCTGGGCCCCGATGCGCTCGAGGCGCTCGATGACCAGCCCCTCCCCGGTCTCGCGTACGGCGAAGCGGACACGCTGCCCCGGCTCGATGCCAGCCGCCAGGGTGGCGTCGGCCAGCCGATACGTCATCCGCATGGCGGGCATCGCCATGGTCGTGAACGCCGCATGGTCCAGCTCGATCCGGGTACCGGAGACGCTGACCACGGTGCCGTCGGTCTCGTGCAGAGTCCCGCCCGCGGGCTCGGGCGGCGCGCTGCGCGCCACGACGCCGGCGAGGCTCGCCTCCGAGTCGATCAGGAACTGGCCCGAGACGACCACTTGGTCGCCGGACCGCAGTCCGTTCAGCACCTCGGCAAGGCCGTCGGCCTCGCGCCCCACGTCGATCTCCACGGGGCGATAACGGTGATCGTCCTCGGCCTTGATCACGAGCGTGCGCTTGCCCGTGCGGATCAACGCCTCCACCGGCACGAGCGGACGCGCCGGCGGCTCGGCGCCGCGCAGGTGGACGCGGGCGTACATGCCCGGGCGCAGGCGGCCGTCGCTGTTGTCGAGTTCCACGCGCACCGCCACCGTGCGCGTCTCGGTGTCGGCCGCCGGGAGCAGGGCCGTGACGTTGCCGCGGAAGCGCTCCCCGCCGAAGGCCGCGAGCGTCGCAGTCGCCGCATCGCCAACACCCACCGCGGCTGCCTGCGCCTCCGGCACCGCCGCCTCGAGCCACACCGTGTCGATGCCGTTGACGGTCGCCAGCGTCTGGCCGGCGGCCACGGTCATCCCGGCGCGAACCTCCAGCGTATCCATGACGCCCGCGGCCGGCGACCGCACCGTGACCGTCGTCCTCGGCGCGCGCCGGCGCTCGACCTCGGCGACGAGATCCGCCGGCATCCCGAGCAGACGCAGCCGCTCGCGCATCGCCGCGACCAGAGGCTCATCGCCGAGCCGCAGCAACGCCAGGAACTCCGCCTGCGCCCCGGCCCATTCCGGGACCAGCAAATCGGCCAGCGGTGCGCCGGCCGCGATCACGTCGCCGGGGGCGCGCCCGTAGACACGTTCGACGAAACCGGCCGCGCGCGCCTGCACCACGCTGACCTTGCGGGCGTCGTATCGAAGCGTGCCGACGGCATCGATACGATTGGGCAGCGACCCGATCTCAACCCGCGCCACGCGCATCCCGAGATTCTGGGCGATGGCGGGATCGATGCGCACCGCGGCCGCCTCGTCACCCTCCTCCGCATAGCGCGGCACCAGATCCATGTCCATGAAGGGCGACTTGCCGGGCTGGTCGAAGCGCTGCGAGGGAAACATCGGGTCGTACCAGTACAGCACTTCCCGCCCCTCGCCAGCGGCGTTTCCGGCAGCAGCATTGCCGCGGTCGACCACGTGGGTGTCGTGCTCCCTCACCGGCGCCGGCGCCGTGTCGCGCTGCGCCCAGTGATATCCGCCCGCCGCCCCTGCCGCAGCGGCGGCGATGATCATCCCCAGCATCGTCGGTCGATTCATCGTCCCTCCTCCCCATAGTCGTAATGCAGGCGCGCCTCCAGCTGCGCGAGCTCGGACTCCAGCCCGATGGCCCGCCAGCGCGACTCGACGAGCTCACGGCGCGCCGCCAGCACGGCGTCGAGGTCGGCCTCGCCGGCGCCGTAGGCGGCCAGGGTGAGATCGACCTTCTCGCGCGCCAGCGGAATGAAGGTGTCCCGCTGCCGCCGAAGCGCGCGCTGCAGCCGCTCGTGATCCGCGAACTGACTCTCCAGCTCCTCACCGTGCTCGCGCAGCAGGGTCTCGCGCTCGGCCTCGATGCGATGCAACCGCGCCTGGCTGGCCGCGATCAGCGGATCCTGGCGCCGGGAGGGGAACAGGGGCAGATCGATGCTGACCTGCAGCGAGACCATGTCGCCGAAGTCGGGGTCGCGTCTGCCGTAGGCGAGCTCCACGCCCCAGTCCGGGCTCTTCATGGCGTCCGCGGCGTGCACCTCGGCCTCGGCCTCCGCGCTCATGGACGCGAACGCGGCGAGCTCCGGATGGATTTGCAGACGATGTCGCAGGTGCCCGTGCTCGATGGTGAAGGATGGCGGGGGGCCGGCCAGCGGCGCCTCGGCGGCCTCGCCCAGCCAGCGCCTCAGCGCGGCGACGCTCCGTGCGATCTCCGCGGCGAGCTCCTCGCGCCGCTCGGCCAGCATCGCCGCCTCCTGCTTGGGCAGCACGGCGTCGGGCGCGCTCGCCTCGCCCGCGGCGATCCGGGCGTTCACATTCTCGGTCAGCAGCCGGTTCTCGCGTTCGAGGTCATCGAGCAGCGCGCCCTTGCGCTCCAGGTGAAAGCGTCGGATCCAGGCGACCGCGGTCTCCCGGCGCACGCGCTGGCGCTCGATCGCGCGCGCGGCCTCCGCCCGCGCTATTCCCGCCTTGGCGAGCTCCTTTTCGGCCCGGCGCTTGGCGGTGTTGGGGAACTCCTGCATGAGGCCTACGCGCGCCATCGTCATCGGCTCCTCGTCCAGCGTCCAACGGGGCGGTCCGGACACGGGCAGGTTCTCTATGGCGGCAAACAGCCGCGGATCGGGCAGGCGACCGGCGGCCACCGCTGATGACCGCGCCGACTCGATGCCGTCGTCCTGGGCGCGTAGCGAGGGGGCGCTGCTCTCGGCCAGCGCCAGCGCGCCGTCGAACGTCAGCGGAGCGGCGAGGAGTGGCGGCGAGGCGGTCATGAAGAAGACGACGGCGATACCCATGGCCGAGCGGTCACGTCGATGGGGACTCGATGATGAAGACATGGCGTAGCTCCCGACTTCTGCGCCGCACCTGCGCGGCGAAGTCCCGATGCGCAGGCACGGCCGGAATCCCGTACCCTCGCGGGACGGGGCGTCACGACATCAGGGAACTAGGAGGCGGTGGGAGGGCGCCAGATGGCGAAGCGCGCGAAGGGGTCGAATCCCGGCGTGCGTGGCTGAGGACCGAGGCCCCCGGGATGGCGCGGCACCGCGGGCGTCGGTTCCACGGCGACGAACGCGGGGCTCAGCGTGCAGGTCGCGCAGCTGTCGCAGCCGGCGCCCGTAAGCGGACTCTTCTGCTCATGCTGGCAGCAGGGCATCGGCTGGCAGTTCTCGTGCTTCGACGTCGCATGGCCCACGAGGTCCGCGGGCGTGCCCTGGTGCATCGCCGGGCAAGGGGTCACCGCGAGGCGCAGCGCCGCGTAGCCCTGCGTGGGCAACGCGAGAGACAACAGCACCGAGAGGACGATTCGCAACGTTCTCATGGCCGGTCCTGAACCTCGGCGACGACGATCGCCGCGCCTGTCATGAATCCGACTACTCTGTGTGCAGTTTGGTTCATCCTCCGCCGCGTTGTCCAGCTCGCGATCCGCCGGCTCGCCGCCGTTGCCACATTACGAAGCACCAGCGCCAAATTTGCACTGATGCAGCGCAATGCCCCGTATTCCATGGGGTATATCCACTCAGTGGTAGTGGAGTTTTTCTCGCAGCGAGACCATATTCGGCAGTCAGGGCTGCTGGCACAGGCTGCCGTCCAGTTCCGCCCAGGCGTCTACCCACCCAGAGGAGCACGTACCATGAGCAAAACGAAGAAATCCTGTGCGGCGGCCCTGGCCGCGGCGCTGGCTATCGGGTCGTCTTTCTCCGCCACTGCCGCCGAGTCCACCGACCCCATCCGCATCGCGATGTTCGACTGGACCAGCGTCAACCTCAACGCCAAGATCCTCGGCACCATCCTGGAGAACATGGGCTACAAGGTCGAGTACCCGACGGCGGATTATCTCTCCAGCCTGACCACGGGCCTCACCAATGGCGACCTGACCGTCGCCCTGGAGCTGTGGGACACGACGGCGGGCGAGGCGATGAAGGCCTCCGATGCCACCGGTCTGACCGAACGCCTGGGCCCGCTCGGTCCGAAGGCCAAGGAGGAGTGGTGGTATCCGAAATACATGAAGGAGAAGTGCCCCGGGCTGCCGAACTGGGAGGCGCTGAAGGACCCCGCCTGCGCGGCGGCCTTCTCCACGCCGGAGACCGCGCCCAAGGGCCGCTACCTCGGCGGTCCGGTGACCTGGGAAGGCTTCGACGACGAGCGCGTGGTGTCGCTCGGCCTGCCGTTCGAGGTCGTCCATGCCGGCACCGACGCGGCGATGTTCGCCGAGCTGGACTCCGCCTATCAGCGCAAGGCCCCGATCATGCTGTGGATATACTCCCCGCACTGGGCTCCCTCGAAGTACGAGGGGGAATGGGTGGAGTTTCCCGAACACACCCCGGAGTGCTACACCGATCCCAAGTGGGGCATCAACCCCGATATGGCCTATGATTGCGGCAAACCGCACGGCGAGATCTGGAAATATGCCTGGGCGGAGATGAAGAACAAGTGGCCCACCGCCTACAAGGTCGCCAAGAATTACACCATGGATACCAACGAGCTCAATGCCATGAGCGGGAAGGTGGATCTCGAGGGCAGGTCCCTGGAGGAGGTAGCGAAGGAATGGGTCGACGCCAACAAGGCGAAGTGGGAAGCCTGGGCCAAGTAGCAGCTGGACGTACGGTGACGGCGCGGCGCGGCGGACACCGCCGCCCCGCCGTCATTGCTTTGATCGGAGACAACGACTGGCAGGAGATTCGCCCTTGAATGCCGTTCAATCCGCCAAGCCGCCCCGGGCTGGATCGGCCTCGCGGCCGGTGAAGCTGGCCTGCCGCGGCCTGTGGAAGGTCTTCGGCAACGGCGCCGAGCAATTCCTCAACAGACACGGTGCCGACGCGCGCAGCGCGGACTTCACCGGATCGGGACTGGTCCCGGCGGTTCGCGACGTCAACATCGAGGTCGCCGAGGGCGAGATCTTCATCATCATGGGCCTGTCCGGGTCGGGCAAGTCCACGCTGGTGCGCTGCCTCACGCGGCTGGTGGAGCCGACCATGGGCGAGGTGCTGCTGGAGGGGCGCGACCTGCTCGCCGCCAGTGAGCAGGAGCTCGTCGAGATCCGGCGGCACAAGATGGGAATGGTCTTTCAGAATTTCGCGCTGCTTCCGCACCTGACGGTGCTCGGCAACATCGCCTTCCCGCTGGAGGTGCAGGGAGTCGCCAAGGCCGAGCGCGAGACCCGCGCGCGCGAGCTCGTCGAGCTCGTCGGCCTGAAGGGCCGCGAGGATTCCTACCCGCGCGAGCTCTCCGGCGGCCAGCAGCAACGGGTCGGCATTGCCCGCAGCCTGGCGGTGCGGCCACGGATCTGGTTCCTCGACGAACCTTTCTCGGCGCTGGACCCGCTCATCCGCCGCGAGATGCAGGCCGAGCTCCTGCGGCTGCAGGGCGTGCTGCACAAGACCATCGTCTTCATCACCCACGATTTCGACGAGGCCATCCGCCTGGCCGACCGCATCGCCATCATGAAGGACGGCGCCATCATCCAGGTCGGCACGCCCGAGGAGCTGGTCACGCAGCCGGCAACCGACTACGTCGCCGAGTTCACCCGCGACGTGCAGCGTGCCAAGGTGATCTCCGCCGGCCGCCTGATGACCCCGCCGACGGCGAACCAGTTCGCCGGGCGGGTCGCGGCCGACGCCAGGGTGTCGACCTTCGCCTCGGCGATCGTCCGCGCGACCGACCCCTACGCAGTGACCGACGCCGATGGGCGGGTGATCGGACAGATCTCCGGCCAGTCCGTCGTCGACCTGCTGGCGGGACGCGAGGCCGCGGTGTGAGCGCCGTCGTAATACCGCGAACACGCGCCGCCGCCGGGCCCTCGTCCTGGACGCTGGCGTGGATCGCGGTGTTCATCGGCACCTACGTGCTCTACCGCCTATCCCAGGGCACACCCTGGCTGCACGACTATCCCGCGGCGGCCGTCGTCCCGTTCGCCGAGTGGATCTCGGCGTTCATGAACTGGCTGCGCGCGAACTTCACCTGGCTCACGCGCGGGATCTCCGCGGCCGTCGGCGTGCCGCTGGACATCGCGATGGGGCTGCTCGCCAAGGATCTGAAGCCCGAGAACCTCGGCGTCGCGCTCAGCATCCCCAAGCTCTCCTGGGTGGGAGTGATCGCGGCAGTCGGCATCGCCGGCCTGGCGACCGGCAGGCGTGGCATCGCCCTGCTCGCCACCGCCTGCTTCCTCTACATTGCCGTGTTCGGCCAGTGGCAGAGCGCCATGCTGACCCTGGCGCTCATCGTCATCTGCGTGCCGCTGTGCGTGATCACGGGCGTCCTGGTGGGTGTGTGGGCGCACCGTTCGCCGAGGTTCAAGCGTGCGGTCGTCCTGCCGGCGCTCGACCTCATGCAGACGGTTCCCACCTTCGCCTACCTGGTGCCGATGCTGCTGCTGTTCGGCAACAACCCGGTCTCCGCACTCATGGCCACCGGCATCTACGCCGTGCCGCCGATGGTGCGCGTGGTGATGCTGGCGCTGGAGCGGGTGCCGCACGAGATCGACGAGTTCGGCACGATGGTGGGCTGCTCGCGGCGCCAGAAGATGTGGCGCGTGCTGCTGCCGTCGGCACGCCCCATGCTGATGGTGGGCGTCAACCAGGTGATCATGCTGGCGCTGAACATGGTCATCATCTCCTCGATGATCGGCGCCGGCGGGCTGGGCTACGACGTGCTGCTCGCCCTGCGCGCCCTGAAGCTCGGCGCCGCGCTCGAGGCCGGCCTGGCCATCGTCGCGCTGGCAATCGCGCTGGACCGGTTGAGCCAGGCCATCGCCGAGCGCCGCCCGAGCGCGTTCCGGCCAGGACCGTTCTGGCAGCGGCATCCGCACGTCTGCGCGGCGCTGGTGGTGCTGCTCGGAACCACCGCCCTCGGCCAGCTCTGGCCGGCGCTCGCCGAGATCCCCAAGTCGATGACCATCACCACCGCGCCGATGTGGAAGGAGCTGGTCGACTGGATCACGCAGAACTTCTTCGATGTGATCGAGACCTTCCGCACCTGGGTCCTGCTGAACCTGCTCAACCCGGTCAAGCAGTTCTTCCTGGCGCTGCCCTGGCCCGGCGTGCTCGCCATGGTCGGACTCGCCGGCCTGCAGCTGGGCGGCATGCGGCTGGCCTTGCTGGTGGCGACGCTCACCCTGTTCTGCGTGGTCACCGGGCTGTGGGAGAAGACCATGACCACGGTGTACCTCTGCGGCGTCTCCTCGGTGATCGCCGCGATGATCGGCATACCGCTCGGGATCCTCGCCGCGCGCAGCGAGAGGGCGAACCGCATCATCCAGCCGCTCATCGACACGCTGCAGACCATGCCCTCGTTCGTGTTCATCATCCCGGTGGTGATGCTGTTCCGGGTCGGCGACGTGACCGCCATGATCGCGGTGGTCTCCTTCGCGATCGCACCGGCCGTGCGCTATACCTACCACGGCATCAAGGGCGTCGCCCCCGCCCTCGTCGAGGCGGCACTCGTATCCGGCTGCACGCGCCGCCAGGTGCTCTGGCGGGTGCAGCTGCCGCTGGCGCTGCCGGAGATCATGCTCGGCATCAACCAGACCATACTCCTCGCGCTGAGCATGCTCATCATCACGGCCATGGTCGGCACGCGCGACCTCGGCCAGGAGGTGTTCATCGCGCTCGCCAAGGCCGACTCCGGCCGCGGCCTGGTGGCCGGCCTCGCCGTGGCGTTCATCGGCATCGTCACCGACAGGCTGATCGGCGCCTGGAGCGCGCGCACCAAACGCCGGCTGGGGATCGACTGACAACGCCTGTGCCCGGGCCGCCGCCCGGCGCGCGGAGGTTGACCGCAAGAGGATCGGAGAACAACGCCCATGAAGACATGGCTGCTGCCGGCGCTCGTGACCGTGCTCCTCTACGGGCTCTGGTCCTTCTTCCCGAAACTGTCCGTGAAGTACCTGAGTCCGTCGAACGCCGTCATCTACGAGGTGATCGGCAGCATGATCTTCGGCGCGATCGCGATAGTGCTGATGGGCTTCAACCTCCAGTACCACCCCAAGGGCGCACTCTTCGGCATGATCACCGGCTTCTGCCTGGTGCTGGCCGGCCTCACCTACCTCGTGGCGGCATCGCGCGGCCCGGTGGCCCTCGTCTCCGCCGTCTCGGCACTCTACCCGCTGGTGACGCTGATCCTCGCCGCACTGCTGCTGGGGGAGACCATCACGTTCAAGCAGGGCTGCGGCATCGTCCTGGCCGTGTTCTCCGTGATCCTCATGGCCTCCTGAGCGCCGTGCGCGGACATCGGCGAATCACCCCGCGCGCGGCAATCCCCCTCGCGGCGCCGTCCGTACCAGGGGGTACTTCCGGTAGCCGGAATGTGCAATCATTGACTTTGCGAGCCGCACCCGACCAGACCGCGATCCGGCGTGACGGCCGCGCGAATCCCGGAACGTCGAACCGCCGCCCGCCTGGCGCACCGCCAGGGGGCCACGCGGAAGAAATCAAGTCGAGGAGGTTCAAACGATGAGAGCGTTTCCAGCCCGATTGTCACAGTTCTTGTGGCAGGTCGTCACTGCGCTGACGACGGCGGTCCGGCGCGCACTGCTGCCAGCCAGCGCGCACGGCCCGGAGCCGGTACGACTCCCGGCCCATTTCGTTCCCGACCCCAGCTCCTGCGATGAGTATATCTGGGTTCCCGAATACGCCCTGGGCGAGCGGCAGGACGAGGGCTACACGTATTACCTGCACCCCGGCACCGGGGCGATGTGCTATCGCCGCGTGCAGCGGGCCAATCACGTCAGCAACGAATTCCTGATGGTGCGGCCGAGGACGCGCATCGCGGCCTGAGTGCGACAAGCGGATCGGCATGCGCCCCGCACCGACCGATCCGCAATCGCACAGTTGGCGGATGCGAGCGTGGGCCGGCCCCACGGCGAGGAGGCCGAGAGGGAAATCCGACCTGCGGCGCGCGACAGGCCAACTCTGCGCCGGCACGTCGCCGTGAACACGACAGCGCGCCACGATGCCCTCCCTGGAACTGAAAATCCCGCCGCCGCTGGTCGCGCTGGCCTGCGGCGCACTGATGTGGTTCGTTGCCCGCCAAACACCCTTCGCCAGCTGGCCCGTCGCGGGACGGGGAATCCTCGCACTGACGTTCGCCGCGCTGGGCGTGGGCATCAGCGCGAGCGGTGTCGTGACGTTCCGTCGCGCCGGCACGACGACCAATCCGATGCGGCCCGATAGCGCGACCATTCTAGTCACCGGCGGCATCTATGGGCGTACGCGCAACCCCATGTACCTCGGCCTCTCGATCGTCCTCATCGGCTGGGGCGTGTACCTCGCCAACGCACTGGCATTGTTGATCCTTCCTGGTTTCGTGCGCTATGTCACCCGCTTCCAGATCCAGCCGGAGGAGCGGGTGCTCTCCGCCCTCTTCGGCGCGCGATACCAGGCATACCAGGCGAGCGTCCGCCGATGGCTCTGACGCGCGCACGGGTACGCCGATGACCGCGCCCGGATCCCCCTAAATGACACCTCCGCCGGCTGGCGGCATCAAGCGCGTGTCGGTGTGGAGCGCCCCGTTGCGTGCCGCCCACTGGCTGATGGCGGCGGCGACCATCGCCCTGCTCCTGACCGGCTGGCTGATGAGTGTGGCGCCGGATCTGTACGACGCGGCCCGCGATTACCATTTCGTGACCGGCTACGTGCTCATCTTCGCGCTCGCGCTGCGTCTCTGGCTGCTGTGGCGGGGCGGCGGCGCGGACGGCTGGCGCGACCTGCTGCCCAAGCCCGGATACACGCGCGCCGCGGTCGAGATGCTGCGCTTCTATCTCAGCTTCGGCCGGTCATCGCTGCCACGCTGGTATGCGCACAACCCGCTCTGGGCGCCGGTCTATCTCGCGTGGATCCTGCTGCTCGTGGCGCAGGCGGCGATGGGTCTGGCAATGAAGGGCGGATTGTTCGATACCCTGCTTCTCGAGGATCTGCACGCACTGGGCGCAAAGACGATCGCCGTGGTCGCTGCGGCGCACGTCGTCGCGGTGGTCCTGCAGGACTGGCGCGGCGAGGGCTCCGATGTCTCGGCAATGATCAGCGGCTACCGGATCTTCCCGATCCACCCGCCACCGCCGTTTCCGCCGCCGGATGCGCGGAGGAGTTCCGGGCAGTGACCCTGCGGCCGTCTGGGAGCCGATGACGGCCGTGCTCGCGTCCCCGGATCTCCGGGGCCATCTCCATCTGCTCGCCGCACTCGCCGGCCTGGTGCTGCTGACCGGGGCCGAGGACGCGCGCGCGCAGCACCCGGGGACTCCGTCCGCGGCGCCGTGCCGCACGATCGAGGTCTACACACGCTCCGGCTGCCCGCATTGCGCGCTGGCCCATGCCTGGCTCGAGACCCTCCGGCGGGCCCGGCCCCAGATCACCATCGTCGCCCGCGACGTGTACGCGGCGCCGGAGAGCATGGATCGATTCCTCGAGCTCAACGCGCGTTTCGGTATCGATCGTCCCGGCGTGCCCGCCTTGCTGATCTGCGACCAATTCCTGGTCGGTTTCGATCCGGCGGCAACGCCTGCGGAGATCGAGGCGGCCCTCGCCTGGCCGACGCATCCGCCAGCGGCCCAGCGGCGCGTGTCGAGCTTCCGTGGATCGGGCCAATCACCGTGGAGCGTCTCGGTATGCCGCTGTTCACGATTGGCATCGGGCTCATCGACGGTTTCAACCCGTGCGCAATGTGGGTGCTGCTGTTCCTGCTCGCGCTGCTGGTCAACCTGCGCAGCCGCGCCCGGATGGCGCTGATCGCCACGACCTTCATCCTGGTCAGTGGCGCCGTGTACTTCACCCTGATGGCCGCTTGGCTCAATGTCTTTCTGCTGGCGGGATACTCTCGGACGGTGCAGATCGGGTTGGGACTCACCGCGGTGCTCATCGGCGCCGTGCATCTCAAGGAGGGATTGGCGGGGCGCGGCGGCGTCTCCCTGAGCATTCCGGAGGCCTCCAAACCAGGGCTGTACGCCCGCATGCGCGAGGTCATCTACGCGCGCAACCTGGCCGCCGCGATGGCTGCCGTGATCGTGCTCGCACTCGCCGTGAATGTCGTCGAGCTGCTGTGCACGGCCGGTCTGCCCGCGATCTACACCGCCATTCTCGCGCAGCACTCCCTGCCCCGCCCGTCCTACTACGGCTACCTGCTGCTGTACAACCTCGCCTATATCGCCGACGACGGGCTGATGGTCGGCATCGCCGTCTACACGCTCAGCCGACGCAAGCTTCAGGCTGGCGCAGGCCGCTTTCTTCAGATCCTCAGCGGCGCGGTCATCGTCGCGTTGGGCGTCCTGCTGATCCTGGCGCCCCACTGGCTCTTCTGAAATCGGCGGCCTAGAGCGAGAGCCCGGCGCGACGGCGGGCCTCCAGGCAATTGGCGCCGCCGGGCGTGAAGTCGCGGCAGGCCCGCGGCCGGTCCTCGTAGATGACGCAGGCATACGGCGCGTGGACGCCCTCGCCGCCGGCGAGGGCCGCGCACCGATCGCCGTCGCGCCGCATCTTGCGGTGGGTCTCGCGGACGACCACGAGTTGCGGGTGGCGCTTGAGCACCGGCTCGCGCGCGCCGATCTCCACGGAGTCGTAGGCCTCGCGGCAGCACGCAGCGCAGGCGCGGCAGTCCAGCGCCGCCGCCGGCTCCCAGCGCGTGCACGCCGGGGCATCGGCCGGCAGCCTCGCCGACGGCGCATGCCGGCATCGCAGCACGCCGCGCGGTCGGCAACACCATGCGCAGTCGGCGCAGCCGTGCCCGGCGTGATACGCCGCCACCGGCGCATGACCCGCGGGATGCGGCGGCGGCGGCGCGACCGCGGCCTCCCACAACGGCGGCAGCCCGCCATCGGCTATCCAAGCGACGCCCCCGGCCGCCTGGACGGCCGCGGCGATCGCGGCGGTGGCCGCCAGGGCGGCATCGAGATGCGGCGCCCAGCGCGGTTGCGCCGCGCGCCACGCCGCTTTTCTCGCGGCCACGCAGCTGCGCTCGCGCCGCCCGCCCGCCGCCTCCGGCGCGGCGAACGGATCCGCCGGCAGCCCGTTCCAGAACCGCACGCGAAAATCCGTGGTCGGCGCCAGGAACTCCCGCAGCCCGTAGCGGCCGGCGAGGTGCGCCTGCAGACGCAGGCAGGCGTGCTCCCGCCAGGTGTGCCGGGCGGTGACGTTGTCCAGGCCCCAGTCCGGCTGCCGCTCGCCCTCCTCGCCCTCCACCAGCGCGTGACACAGCTCGTGCAGGATCATCTGCGCCAGGCAGTCGTCTGCATCCAGCGTCGCGTCCTCGCCGATCAGCAGGGTTCGCCGGCCATCGGTGGCGGCGTATGCCTCGGTGGTGCGCGCCACGCGGTAGCCGACGCGCGCGGCGCAGGCGATCCAGATGAGCGAAAGGGGATCCTGATATCGGTGCGTGGGCACGCGGAGCACGGCGGTCATGACGGCGGAAGAAACAGTGTGTTGGGGGATGCGCATGATAGCGCGGTCCGCCGGGGCTGGAGGCGCCCTGTGTCGTCACAGCGCCCCGATGCGGGCCTACACCGGCTTCCGGCATCGTGATACCCTCCGCGGCGTGGGGATTGCGCAGACTCCCCGAATCAGACGCACGCGCGTCCAAGTTCTGCTCCCGATTCAGGGCAGCACCCCCCTGGAGGAGCGCCATGGACGCAAGATCGCCTCAGCACCCCGACTCCAGACCGCCTGCATCCGTCGCCTTCGCCGAGGCCTTCCGCTTCTGGCTGAAGCTCGGCCTCATCAGCTTCGGCGGACCGGCAGCCCAGATCGCCATCATGCACCAGGAGCTGGTGGAACGGCGGCGATGGATCTCCGAGCGCCGGTTCCTGCATGCGCTCAACTACTGCATGCTGCTCCCGGGACCGGAGGCCCAGCAGCTGGCCACCTATGTCGGCTGGCTGATGCATCGCACGCGCGGCGGCATCGTCGCCGGCGCGCTGTTCGTCCTGCCCTCGCTGGTCCTGCTGATCCTGCTCTCGTGGATCTACGTCGCCTACGGCAGCACGCCCGTGGTGGCCGGGCTGTTCTACGGGATCAAGCCGGCCGTGACCGCGATCGTGCTGCAGGCGGCGCACCGCATCGGTTCGCGCACGCTGAGAAACAACGTGCTCCGGCTGATCGCGGCGGCCGCCTTCCTCGCCATCTTCGCGCTGGACGTCCCCTTTCCCGCCATCGTCGCCGCCGCGGCGCTGATCGGCGCAATCGGCGGCCGATACGCTCCGGAGGTCTTCCGCCCCGGCGGCGTGCGCGGCCGCACGCAGACCGATTACGGACCGGCGCTCATCGACGACCACACGCCGCCGCCGGAACACGCCCGGTTCCGCGCCGCGCGCCTTGCGCGCGTGCTCGCGGTCGGTGCGCTGCTGTGGCTGGCCCCCATGGCGACGCTCATCGCCGCATACGGATGGCAGGGGACACTGACGCAGATCGGCTGGTTCTTCACGAAAGCGGCGCTGCTGACCTTCGGTGGCGCCTACGCAGTGCTGCCCTACGTCTACCAGGGCGCGGTCGGGCACCACGGTTGGCTCACCGGCGCGCAGATGATCGACGGCCTGGCGCTGGGGGAGACGACACCCGGCCCGCTCATCATGGTGGTGGCCTTCGTCGGATTCCTGGGCAGCCACGCACAGGCGCTGCTCGGGTCCGACCTGCGATTCCTCGCCGGCGCGCTGGGCGCGCTCGTCGCCACCTGGTTCACCTTCCTGCCCTCGTTCGTCTTCATCCTGGCCGGCGGGCCGCTGGTGGAGTCGACCCACAACGAGCTGAAGTTCACGGCGCCGCTGACCGCGATCACCGCCGCGGTCGTGGGCGTGATCGTCGACCTCGCCGTGTTCTTCGGCTACCACGTGCTGTGGCCGCGGGGCTTCGCCGGCGCCTTCGATTGGGTATCGGCGGTGATCGCCCTGGCCGCTGCCGTCGCGCTGCTTCGGTACCGGCGTACGGTCATCGAGGTGATCGCGGCGTGCGGGTTGCTGGGACTGATCCTGAAAGGAGCCGGTCCTTAGGCATCACGGGGGCCCGCGGCAGCGCAACGGCCGGCGGTCTTGCGGACCTCAGGGGGCCTCGGCGTCTGCTACCCCGATCCGCGTCACCAGCGCCTTGTCGATCTTGGTCCCGTCCATGTCGGCCACCTCGAAGCGATGCCCACCCCATTCGAACCGCTCACCGGCGGTCGGCACCTTCTCGAACTGGGCAAGCATGAAACCGGCGAGCGTGTGATAGTCCGGGTTGGCCGAAAGCTGCGGCAGACCGAGGATGTCGCGCACCGCATCCAGATGCATCTCCCCGTCCATGAGCCACGATCCGTCGTGACGCTGTACGGCCTGTATGGCCTCCTCGGCGCCCGGGAATCCGCCGACGATGGCCTTCAGGATGTCGAAAGTGGTGACGACGCCGCTGACGCTGGCGCTCGCGTCGAGCACGATGGCCATGTGAACCGGGGAGCGCCGGAACTGATCCAGCACTCGCAGCGTCGAGGTATGGTCGTCGACGTAGAGCGGATCGCGCAACGCCGCGCGCACGTCGATGGGCCTGCCCGCGAGCAGCTGCTCGAACAGATCGGTCTTCTGGACGATCCCGAGCGGGCGGTTCAGACCGCCCTGCACCACGACCAGGCGCGAGAATACCGAGCGCGCGAGGACCGCGCGCTGTTCCGCCTCCGGCGCGTCGATGTCGAGCCATTCCACGTGTATGACCGGCGTCTTGATGGCGCGAACCTTCCAGTCGGCCAACCGCATGACGCCGGTGATCATCTCCTTCTCCTGCGGCGCGAACTCGCCTTCGCTCACGCCCTCGGCCACCAGCGCCTTCACCTCCTCCTCGATGACCTGCGGGACCGCGCGTGTCTCCGCGCCGAAGGCCGCCAGCAACAGGCGCGAGGAGCCCTGCAGGAGGAAGACGATCGGCGCCATGATTCGGGCGATCAGGGCCAGGACCGGGGCGACCACGACGGCGATGCGTTCGGGGTGACGGATGGCGAGCTGCTTGGGCACCAGCTCGCCGATGACGATGGAGGCATACGTGATGGCCGAGACCACGAAGACGGTCGACAGCTCCTCGGCGTAAGCGGCGACCGCCGCAACCTCGAGCAGGCGCGCCTCGAGCACCGGCGCGAACTCCTCGCCGCCGAACACGCCGGCGAGGATGCCCACCAGCGTGATGCCGACCTGCACGGTCGAGAGAAACCGCGCCGGATTCTCGTTGAGCGCCAGAGCCGCCGCAGCGCCGGGTATCCGCTTGTGCACCATCGCCCGCAGCTTGGTCCGCCGCGACGACACCAGCGCGAGCTCGGCCATGGCGAAGAAGCCGTTCAGGAGCACCAGCGCGAGGATGATGAGAATGCTGGAACCGTAGGCCATCGAGGAACCGATCTTCGTTGCGGAGTGTTCAAGGATACAGCACGGCACGGGGCTGCCGGGGGCATCGGGCGCGGTCTCGGGGGCGGCGAGACCCACCGACGCCCTTCAGCCGCGCGCTGAATGTGACATCCGGATGGGTCGCAACCCGTGTCAACGCCTGGCGCAGCACGCCGGGAAGTCCCGCAGCAGCCGATCGATTCCGCGCAATGCCTCGCGCAGGCGGCTCCTCTCCCCCGCGTCCAGTCGCGAGACCTCGATGCGGGTCGACGGCGCAACGCCATGCTCGAGATCATACAGTTGCTGCGCCAGGACGAGGTTCATCAGGAATTCATAGATGTCGCACATGCGCTCCGCGTCGTCCCTGGACAGTCGCGTGCTGGCTGCCGCCTCCCGCAAGCGGTCGGCCGTGGAGCGGGCAGTGCTGCCGACGAGCAGGGCGAGGATCCGGGCCGCGGTGACAAGGGGCAGGATCGCCGTCTTGAGATTCACGCGACCGGATTCCAACTCGAAACCACCGAAGATACCGAGCGGCGGTCGCAGCCCGGACAACACCTTGGCCATACGCTCCAGGGTGCCCGGATGCGACGTCGCCATCCTCACGGCATTTCCCTGCAGCTCCTCGGCCACGCGGACGTCCCCGTACACAGGCTTCATGTCGAAGAAGGCATTGATGTTGTGCAGGCAATCGGCGGCGCGCATGTCCAGCCACACGCCGAGCCGTTCGTTCCAATCCGCCAGCGTCCGGCGCCACATCGGATTGCTCGCCATAACGTCGCCGCTACAGTAAGGGACTCCGGCTTCGTTCAATATCTCGACGAAGGCGTGCGCGAACATCTCGAACCAGAGATCGTGACGCCTGGTGCCGAGGTAGACGATCGCATTGTCCTGATCCGGCGCGAGGAGACTCTCACCCCGCCCTGCCGAACCCAGCAGCAGCAGTGCCCACGGCACCGGAGCGGCGCCGTGACCCCGGCTGCGCATGCGTTCCTCGGTCAGCGTCGCGGCTCGGACCGCAAGGTGATGCAACGCGTCGCTGATAACGGCAGCGATGGCCAGCACGCTCATGCCGGTGTCCAGCAATCCGCGCGCGACGGCCGGCAGCTCGTCCGCGGCCAGGGCAAGATCATGGGGCGTCGCGGCGGTCATGACGCGATCCCCCAGGAGGATCGCTGGAGCCCTCCGGCCTTCCAGGAGTGCCTTCGCCGTCACGATCCCCTGCACTTGTCCCGCCTCGTTCACGACCGCCAGATGCCCCGTTCCCATGCGCTGCATGCGACCGATGGCCTGGTAAACGAAGGCCGACTGCGGAAGCGATGCGACAGGTTTGGTCGCATGTTCTCGGGCAGTCGTCGACAGCACACGCTCATCGCCCCGCGCGATGGCATCCACCAAATCCCGTTCGGTCAGGATCCCGAGGTCATTGCCGCTACCGACGCTGGTCACCAGCACGGCTCCTGTCATGGACGATCGGAGCCGACGCGCGACCTCGATGAGGCTGGCATCACCGGCAACGAACTCCGGAGCGCTCATGATCTGCTCCAATCGATGACGGTATACGTAGCTGTCCAGACGCTCGAGTCCGCTGACCGCCGGCGTCGCGAGCGAACCGGCCAACGTCCCGGCCTGCGAAGGCACCGTGAACCAGCCGGCCGCCTCCTGGAGATTCAAGGCTGCCTGCGCGGTCGCCTGGAAGCGCCGCGCCTCCGCCAGGGTGCGAACGCCGGCATCGCGCAGCCGCGGCAGCAGGCGCACGTAGATCTCCGCTGCGATCAGTGCGTCGCCCAGCGCCGTGTGCCTGCCGTCGACCTCGACATCCAGCCAGTCCGCCACGGACTCGAGGCCTCCCTGCGCCAGCGCCGGATTGAGCGCAATCGCCAGCAGTCCCGTGTCGAGCCATGCGCGCTCCTCCCAGGCGATTCCGTTACGTGCCGACTCGTGCCTCAATATCGCAAGGTCAAAGCCGATACTGTGACCGATGATGATCCTGTCCGATATGACGGCGAGCAGCTCGGCCAGAACGTTTGGCAATGTCTGGGCCGCAGCAACCATCTCGTCGGTGATACCGTGAATACGGGTGGCGAGCGGCGGGATCGGCACTTCCGGCCGCACCAGACGCTCGAACACGCGTTCACGCAGGATGAGGCCACCGGACAGCGGAACGGCCGCCACGGAGACTACCCGATCGCGGCGCACATCGAGTCCCGTCGTCTCCAAGTCCAGGCTGACGGCGGGGAGACCGGACATCAGACGCGCTCCGGACAACCCAGTCATCGACGGCGGGCTCCTGCGGGCACCGGCGGGTACATGCGATCTCCGGCATCACCGCGTCGTCCGAGGGGCATGAATCTACCGCACCAGCAGCACGGGGATCTTGCACAGGGCGATGACCTTGCTCGCCACCGATCCGAGCATCAACTGCTCGAAGGCGCTGTAGCCGTGCGAGCCCATGATGACCAGGTCGAACTTGCCGCGGCGCGCGAACTTCGCGATCTCCTTGCCCGCGCTGCCCTTGATGACGGCCTCCGTATACCCAATGCGCGCGCGGCGCAGCCGCGTCTTCGCCTTGGCCAGCACGCTTGCGGCCTTGCCCTCGTCGACGTGCAGCACGGTCAGCTCGCATTCCTGTCCGAACATGGCCTTGTGCCGCACCAGGTAGTCCAGCGCCTTCCATCCAAACGCACTGCCGTCCACCGTCAGGAGTATCTTCATGGTCTGCCCCTCGTCGTGACTTTCAAATCATGCGGTCTTCCTCGCCCGGCTGTCCTCCCGGTAGATCCATCCGCGGCGGTACATCCATTTCTCGACCTCCACGCTCACGAACACAACGGAGGACAACGCGATGCAGATCAGGAGCTCCTGTACGGACAGCGGCGCGGTCCTGAACACCACCTGCAGCGCAGGAACGTACAGGATCGCCATCTGCAGGGCAAACGTCAGCAACACCGCGCCCAGCAACGGCAAGTTGCTGAACAGGCCGAGCGTGAACAGGGAATCGCGCTCGGATCGTATCGCCAGCACGTGACCCATCTGCGCCAGCGTCAGCACCGTGAACACCATGCTCTGCCAGTGCGCCGAGCCGGTGTGGTACGCCCACGCCTGCGCGACCAGCGATACGCCTGCCATCAGCAGTCCCACCCACAGCATGTGCTGCCACATGCCACCTGCGAAAATGCTCTCCTGCGGCGGGCGCGGCGGTCTCTTCATGACATTGCGTTCCGCCGGCTCGACGGCCAGCGCGAGCCCCGGCAGTCCGTCGGTCACCAGGTTGATCCAGAGGATGTGTATCGGCAGCAGCGGCAACGGCAGAAACAAAAGCGGCGCCAGGAACAGCGTCCATAACTCGGCGGAGTTTCCGGTCATGGCGTAGCGCACGAACTTGCGGATGTTGTCGAAGATCCGCCGCCCCTCGCGCACCGCGGCCACGATGGTGGCGAAGTTGTCGTCGAGCAGCACCATGTCGGAGGCCTCGCGGGCGACATCGGTGCCGATCCTCCCCATCGCGACCCCGATGTCCGCACGCTTGAGCGCGGGCGCGTCGTTGACGCCGTCGCCGGTCATGGCGACGAACTCCCCGCGCCGCTGCAGGGCGGTGACGATCGCGTTCTTCTGCTCCGGCGCGACCCGCGCGTACACCCGCAGCGCATCGACCTCCTTGATCAGCCGGGCCTCGGACATGACAGCGAGGTCGCTGCCGGTCACGATCCCGTCGTCGTGCGCGGCGATGCCCAGCTGCACCGCGATCGCGCGCGCCGTCGCCGGGTGATCGCCGGTGATCATGACCGGCGTGATGCCGGCGGACCGGCAGATGCGCACGGCCTCGCGCGCCTCGGCGCGCGGCGGATCAATGAGTCCGACGAAGCCGATGAAACAGAGCTCGCCCTCCAGCGCCTCGGGCTCGAACGCCTGCGTCTGCCCGAGCTCCCGATAGGCGAACGCCAGCACGCGCAGCCCGCGCGCGGCCATCTCCTCGGCCACGCGGGCCAGCTTCTCCCGCTGTGCCGGCCGCGGTTCGCCGGCCTGCGTCCACTGGCGCGTGCAGCGTGCCAGCAGACGCTCCGGGGCGCCTTTCGTATAGGCCACGGCACCGCCCGCCTCCCGATGCACGGTCGTCATCAGCGCCCGTTCGGGATCGAACGGGATCTCGGCCAGCCGCGGGGCGCGCTCGGCCTCCGCGGCCCCCTCGATCCCCCCGGCCGCCGCGGCGGCGTACAACGCCGTCTCCGTCGGGTCCCCGAGGATCGCGCCGCCCTCGGCGCGGCGTGCGTCGTTGTTCAGCGCCAGCGCGCGCAACAGCAGGCGCGGCACCGCTCCCGCCGGGTCACGCAGGGTGACGCCGTCGACATAAAACTCCGCGGCACGCATGCGGTTCTCCGTAAGGGTGCCGGTCTTGTCGGTGCAGATGTAGGTCACCGATCCCAGCGTCTCCACGGCGGGCAGATGCCGGATGAGCGCGTTCTGCCGCACCATCTTGCGGGCGCCGAGAGCGAGCGACACCGTCACCACGGCTGGCAGGGCCTCGGGAATGGCCGCCACGGCGAGGCTGATTGCGGTCAGGAACATCACAACCGGCGGCTCCCCGCGCAGCAGCCCGACCGCGAAGATGATGCCGCACAGGGCGATCACCACGAGCGCGAGCCGCTGGCCGAAGGCGGCCAGGCGTTTCTGCAGCGGCGTCCTGACCTGCTCGGTCGTGCTGAGCAGCCCGGCGATACGCCCTATCTCCGTGGCCATCCCGGTGGCGACGACCACGCCCCAGCCGCGGCCGTAGGTGACCAGCGTGCCCTTGTAGGCCATGTTGCGGCGATCGCCGATCGGCAACTGTGTCTCGCGCAGGGCGTTCGTCCTCTTTTCCGCCGCCTGCGACTCTCCCGTCAGCGCCGCCTCGTCGATCTTCAGCTGCATCGACTCGAGCAGGCGCAGGTCGGCGGGAACGACGCTCCCGGCCTCCAGCAGCACGATGTCCCCGGGCACGAGCTCCTCGGCCGGCAGGTTTCGCACCGCGCCGGCGCGCCTGACCTGCGCGGACGGCGCGGCCAGCATCTTCAACGCCGCCATCGCACGCTCGGCACGGAACTCCTGCACGAATCCGATGACCGCGTTGAGGATCACGATGACCACGATGGCAATGGTGTCGTGAGGCTCGCCCACCAGTCCGGCGACGACACCGGCGATGATCAGCACCACGATCATGAAATCGGCGAACTGATCGACGAACATGCGCACGGGGCTGCGGCGCTTGCCCTCGAGGAGCCGGTTCGGGCCGTAAGCGGCGAGCCGCTGCCGCGCCTCCTCCGCGTCGAGGCCGCGATCGGCTGCGACGGCCAGCGCCCGCAGCACCTCCTCGACCGGGCGGCGCCACGGCTGCGACGTCGGGTCGACGGGGCTCACGCCCCCACCCGCTGCGGCCTGTTCTGGAATGTCGTTCATTGCCTTATGCCACACGCGCCTGCTGCCGCTCGCCGGCCGGCGCCAGTTGCACGTCGACGCCGATGCTAGGCGATAACGCCGGGCCGGCTGTTGCCGCGGGTCAAGGTGCCGGACGGCGGCGGCGCGAGGCACCCCGACCGTGCGTCAGGACAGCGGACGGCGACCTGAGCGCGGCCCGTGGGCGATGGCGGTTCAGGCACCCAGCTCCGCCAGCACCTCGCGCGCGGCGCGGAAGGCCTCGACGGCCGCCGGCGTGCCCGCATAGGCGGCCGCGTGCAGCAGCGTCTCGCGGATCTCCTGGCGCGTGGCCCCGTTGCGCAGCGCGCCGCGCACGTGCCCCTTCAGCTCCTGCGGTGCGCGCAGGGCGACCAGGATGGCGAGCGTGACCAGGCTGCGGGTGCGAGGATCGAGCCCCTCCCGGGTCCACACCGCGCCCCAGCAGTGATCGTTGATGTAATCCTGCAGGGGCCGCGAGAAATCGTCGGCGCCGGCGAGCGCGCGATCGACGAATTCATCCCCCATGACCGCGCGCCGCATCTTCTCACCGTCGCTCATAGATGGCTGTCCCCGTGGTGGTGGAAAGGTTCATGAACTGCCGCGCCGCGCGCCCGGCCGCGCAGGAACTGCCGCATGCGCCGCCTTCAGGTCGCGCCGAAGGAATCGGCGACGATGCTGTCGTACCAGCCCTGATTGTACTCGGCCTCCCTGGCGCGGAACTCCTCGCCGGCGGCCAGCGGGCTGACGCCCCCGCTGCCCTCGACGGCGACGATCCTCCCTTCCTCGAGGCGATAGATGCCGTTGATCGAGATGGCATAGTCCGGCGCGACCAGGCTGTAGCAGGTGTTGTGCAGCGACGGCTCGCCCGGGACCTCGCCGCGGAGCAGGGCGCGTATGGCGAGAGCGCAGTTCTTCGCCTGGCTGTTGGCCGCCGATGCCGACTTCGGCATCGGATTGGCGATGGCGGCATCGCCGATGACGTGCACGCCGGGCATGTGCCGGGATTCGAAGGTGTGCGGATCCACCGGGCACCAGCCCGACTTGTCGGCCAGCCCGGCGTCGATGGCGAGCTGGCCGGCCCGCTGCGCGGGGATCACGTTGGCGACGGCGGCGACGTGCCCCTCGAGGTGGGTGTGCAGCGTCATCGCGGCGGGATCCACGCGCGTGACGGCGCCGTCTTCCGTGATCGGCACCCATTGGATCATCCCGGGGTACAGCATGCGCCAGGCCTCCTCGAACAGCTCCTGCTTGGAGAACTTGTCGTTGCCGTCGAGGACGAGGACCTTCGATGCCGGCTTGTGCTGCCTGAGGTAGTGGGCGATGAGGCTGGCGCGCTCGTAAGGTCCCGGCGGGCAACGGAACGGCGCGGCCGGCACGCTGATGACCACCACGCCGCCGTCGTCCATCGCCTCCAGCTGCCGGCGCAGCAGCGCCGTCTGCGGACCCGCCAGCCAGGCATGCGGCATCCTCTCGGCGGCGGCCTCGTCGTAGCCCTCCGGCGTGCCCCAGGTCAGCTGCACGCCCGGCGCCACCACCATGCGATCGTAATCGAGCCACTTCCCGCCGCGCAGGCGCGCCCGGCGCCGGTTACCGTCGATCTCCACCACCGCGTCTTGGATGATCTCCACGCCGGCGGCGGCGAGCGCGTCGCGCCGCAGAGTCAGATCCTCCACGCCCCGCAGGCCGTCCATGACCCAGTTGCTCATGGGGCAGGTGACGTAACGTTCACCGGGGTCGACCAGCGTGACGTGCAGGGCCGGCGCGACGCGGCGCAGGTAACGCGAACAGGTGGCGCCCGCGAAACCGCCGCCGGCGATCACCACCCTGCCCTGTTCCCCGCCCGCGCGCACGGCCGCCGGCAACGCCGCGAGCGCGCCGAGGCTGCGCAGGAACCGTCGCCGGTGCATCGGCTCCCGGCTCATCGGCGTCCGCCCGCGGAATTGCCCTGCGCGGCGAGGTACGTGGCGATACCGGCCAGCTCCTCGTCGGTGTAGCCACGCGCGATGCGGTCCATGATGGTGGGGTGTCCCTTGCCCTGCTTGTACTCGAGCAGGCGTCGCAGGAGGTAGGCCGCCGGCTTGCCCTGCAGACTGGGCATCGCGGCGGGGCTGCGTCCTTCGGGCCCGTGGCAGGTGTAGCAATTGAACGACAATGCCTCGATCGACGGCCCCGCCGGCGCTGCTCCGGCCGCTTCGAAAACCGCCATCAGCGACACGCCGGCCGCCGCCGCGATCGCTCGCGGGATCAATGTTCGTAGGGGTCCTGCCACAGTCGCTCTCCGCTGCGGATTATACTTCCTCCCGTCCTGGACCGTTTGGAGCCGCCGCGCCGAGGACGGTTCCCGTGCCGACCGATGACTGCCTACATCACCCACCGCGATTGCCTCAAGCACGAGATGCTGCCGGATCACCCGGAGTGTCCCGGCCGCCTGCACGCGATCGAGGACCGGCTGAAGGCCGCCGGCATCATGGATTATCTCCATCAATACGACGCGCCGAAGGCTACCCGCGAACAGCTGGCGCGCGCGCATACCATGCGGCACGTGGAGGAGATCTTCGCGGCCGCGCCGCAATCGGGACTGGTGCGCATCGACCCGGACACGGCCATGACCCCGCATACGCTCGATGCGGCCCTGCTCGCCGCCGGCGCGGTGGTGCTGGCCACGGACCTGGTGGTGCAAGGCCGGGAGAGGAACGCGTTCTGCAACGTGCGGCCGCCGGGGCATCACGCCGAGCGCGACTGCGCGATGGGCTTCTGCTTCTTCAACAACGTCGCCGTCGGGGTTCTGCACGCGCTCGACGCGCACGGCCTCGAGCGCGTCGCGCTGGTCGATTTCGACGTCCACCACGGCAACGGCAGCGAAGACATCTTCGACGGCGATCCGCGCGTCCTGCTGTGCTCCTCCTTCCAGCATCCCTTCTACCCCTTTCGCGCGGGACCCTCCGTCCCGGGCCAGCGCGTGAACGTGCCGCTGCCCGCGGGCGCCGGCGGTCCGGAGTTCCGCGCCGCGCTGAAGGAGCGCTGGTTCCCCGCGATCGAGGCCTTCGCGCCGCAGATGATATTCATCTCCGCCGGCTTCGACGCGCACCGCGAGGATCCGCTGGCCAGTCTCAACCTGGTGGAGTCGGACTACGCATGGGTGACCAAGGCGATCATGCGTCTGGCCAGCGAATTCGCCGCCGACCGCATCGTCTCGACCCTGGAAGGCGGCTACGCCCTCTCGGCGCTCGGCCGCAGCGCCACGGCCCACGTCCGCACCCTGCTGGGACTGGAATGACGCCGATCAAGGTCGCGGCGCCGCCGCGCCTGGATAATCGTTCCGTTCCGCTCGCGTCGTGCCGCGCCCGCCGGATGCCGCCCACAGGGCGCGAAGCGGGGCGTGAGCGGCGAGCAATCTCCATCCTCTCGGAGGAGGGCCAGCCATGCAATGCAACGTGGGGCAGACCGAACGCATCATCCGCATTGTCGCCGGTGTCGTCATCATCGCCGCCGGCGTCCTGCTCGGAAGCTGGTGGGGCGCCATCGGCCTGATACCGCTGGCCACCGGGCTCATGCGCTGGTGCCCGGCCTGGTCGATGCTGGGCATCAATACCGCCAAGACCTCCTGATCCCATGAAGGTGGTCGTGGTGGGTGGCGTCGCCGCCGGCATGTCGGCGGCGGCGAGGTGCCGGCGCCTGTCCGAAAGCGCCGAGATCGTCGTCATCGAGCGCACGCAGCACGTCTCCTTCGCCAACTGCGGCCTGCCCTATCACATCGGCGGGGAGATCGAGCATCGCGAGGCGCTGCTGCTGCAGACCCCGCAGACGCTGGCCGAGACCCTCAACCTCGACGTGCGCATCGGTCACGAGGTGACGGCCATCGATCGGGCGCGGCGGACCGTCGAGGTCACCGAGTTGCAGACCGGCCGCCGCTACACCGAGGCCTATGACCGCCTCGTGCTCTGTCCGGGCGCCCATCCCATCCGCCCGCCGCTGCCCGGCGTCGACCATCCGCGCATCCACACGCTGCGCAACATCGAGGACATGGACGCGATCATCCGCGATCTCCGGCCGCAGGCGCGCCGCGCGGTCGTCATCGGCGGCGGCTACATCGGCGTGGAGATGGCCGAGAACCTGCGCCACGGCGGCCTGGAGGTCGACCTGGTGGAGATGGCCAACCAGATCATGCCGCCGCTCGACGCGGAGATGGCCCGCGATCTCCAGTACCACCTGGAATATCACGGCGTGCGCCTGTACCTGGGCACGGCCGCCGCCGCCTTCGCGGACGCCAACGGCCGTGTGGCCGTGACGCTCGCCAACGGCGTGGTCCTGCACGCGGACATCGTCATCATGGCCGCCGGCGTACGGCCGGACACGCGCCTTGCGCAGGCCGCGGGCCTGGAAGTGGGCGCGCACGGCGGCATCAAGGTCGATGACCGGATGCGCACCTCCGACCCGAGCATCTACGCCGCCGGCGACGCCGTCGAGGTGGTGGACACGGTGAGCGGCGAGCCGGCGGTCGTGCCGCTCGCGGGCCCGGGCAACCGCCAGGGCCGCATCGTCGCCGACCAAATCTTCGGCCGCGACACCCGTTACCGCGGCACGCAGGGCACGGCCATCGTCAAGGTCTTCGAGATGACCGGCGGCGGCACCGGGGCCTCGGAGAAGGCGCTGAAGCGCCGCGGCACGCCCTATCGCAAGGTCTACCTGCATCCCTCCGGCCACGCGAGCTACTATCCCGGCACCGCGCCGATGCACATGAAGGTGCTGTTCTCGCCCGATGACGGCAAACTGCTCGGCGCCCAGGTCGTCGGCTTCGACGGCGTCGACAAGCGCATCGACGTGCTGGCCACGGCTCTGCGCGCCGGCATGACCGTCTTCGACCTCGAGGAGCTGGAGCTGGCCTACGCGCCGCCCTACGGTGCGGCCAAGGATCCGGTCAACATGGCCGGCTTCATCGGCAGCAACCTGCTGCGCGGCGACCTCGATCTCTGGTACGCGGAGGACTATCCGCAGGTGACCCAGGGCGGAACGATCATCGACGTGCGCAGCCCGATCGAGTTCCGGGCCTGGCACATCCCGGAGGCCGCCAATATCCCGCTCGGGGAGCTGCGACGGCGCATGCACGAGATCCCCGCCGGCAAGCCGGTCTTCCTCTACTGCCGCGTCGGCTTTCGCAGCTACCTCGCGCACCGCGCGCTGGTGCAGTCGGGCTACCGGGAGGTCAGGACGCTGGCCGGCGGCTCCAAGACCTTCTGCAGCTTCCACCGCACGCCGCTCTGCACCGGCCGGCCTGGTGTACCATTCGTTCCACACGCCGAGGAGAAACTCGCGGAGACCGCCGACCCCGGCTGCGCCGCCTGAGCATCATGACCAAGTCGAAGACTGCAACGGACCCGGCGGCGCTGCGCGTCGGCGATTTCATGGCGCCTTTCCCCTTCTCGCTGGCGCCCGACGCCACCCTCTCGGATGCGCGCTACCTGATGAACAAGCAGCGCATCCGCCATCTGCCGGTGCTCGTCGATGGCGAGCTGGTGGGGGTGGTCACGCGCACGGACCTGCTCGAGGCGGAGCCCTCGGACGCCATCGCCCTGAAGGTCTGGGAGCAGCAGCACCTGCTCGAGAAGCTGACCGTACAGCAGATCATGACCCTGCATCCGGTCACCGTCACCGCGGCGACGACGCTGGTCGATGCGGCGCGGCTGATGCTGGACCGCAAGATCGGATGCCTGCCGGTGGTCGACGAGAACCGCAGGCTGCGCGGCCTGCTGACCGAGACCGACGTCCTGCGAGCCCTGGTCGACGCCTGGACACCCGCCTAGCGTCCCGCGACGGTCTCCGCCGCCACGACCGCGCCGGGGTCGGCAGCGGTCGCGGATGACTGTTACCCTTGCGACGTGAAAGCGGGACCGTCATGAGCACGCTCAACCTCGATCGGCTGTTCGCACCGCGCTCGGTGGCGGTGATCGGCGCCACCGAGCGGCCGCACGCCGTCGGCCAGGTGGTCTTGCGCAATCTCATCGCCGCCGGCTACGAAGGCGCGATCTTTCCCGTCAATCCCAATCGCAGCGAGATCCAGGGGCTGAAGGCATACCCCGACGTCGCCAGCCTGCCCGTCATCCCGGACCTCGCGGTCATCTGCACGCCGGCCGCCACCGTCGCCGGACTCATCGATGCGCTCGGACGCCGCGGCACCAAGGCGGCGGTCGTCATCAGCGCCGGCTTCGGCGAGTCCGGCGCGAGCGCGCGCCAGGCCCTGCTCGACGCCGCCCGGCCGCATGGACTGCGGATCCTGGGACCGAACTGCGTCGGCCTGCTCAGTCCGCGCATCCGCGTGAACGCGAGCTTCGCGCACATGGCCGCGCAACCCGGTTCGCTCGCCTTCGTGGCGCAGTCCGGCGCCCTGTGCACGGCGGTCATCGACTGGGCCGGCGCCAACGGCATCGGCTTCACCCAGGTGGTGTCGCTGGGCGACATGCTGGACGTCGATTTCGGCGACGTGCTGGATTACCTGGGCACCGACAGCCACACGCGCGGGCTGCTGTTGTACGTGGAGGGCGTCACGGCGCCGCGCAAGTTCCTCTCCGCGGCGCGGGCGGTGAGCCGCAACAAGCCCATCATCGCCATCAAGGCCGGGCGTCACGAGGCCGGCGAGCGCGCCGCGCGCTCGCACACCGGCGCGCTCGCCGGGAGTTATTCGGTGTATGAGAGCGCCCTGCAGCGCGCCGGCATCGTGCTGGTGGACTCGGTGGAAGCGCTGTTCGATGCCGCCGAGACGCTGGCGCTGTCGCGGCGCCCGCTGACCGGCGATCGGCTGGCGATCCTGACCAACGGCGGCGGCCCCGGCGTGCTGGCCGCCGATTCGGTGGCCACCCAGGGCGGCACGCTAGCCGCGCTGGCGCCGGAGACGATCGCGGCACTGGACGAGGTGCTCCCCGGCAACTGGTCGCACTCCAACCCCGTGGACATCGTCGGCGACTGCACCGCGGATCGCTACCTCGCGGCGCTGCGCGTGCTGGACGGCGCGCCGGGCGTGGACGCCGTGCTGGTGATGCACGTGCCCACCGCACTGCTGCCCAGCGAGGAGGCGGCGCGCGCGCTCGCCGCCCCGATGGCCGCCTGCCAGCTGCCGCTGCTGTCGTGCTGGATGGGCGGGGTCAGCGCCGAACCCGCGCGCGCGCTGCTCGCGGCGCACAGGATCCCCTGCTACCCGGCGCCGAAGGCGGCGGTCAGCGCCTTCATGACGCTGGTGAAGCACCAGCGCACGCAGGAGCTGCTGATGCAGACGCCGGCCTCGGTGCCCGAGGTCTTCACCCCCGACATCCCCGCGGCCCGCGCGCCGATCGAGGCGGCGCTGGCCGCCGGCCGCGATCAGCTGACCGAGGTGGAGGCGAAGGCCGTGCTGCGCGCCTACGGGTTCGCCATCGTCGACACCCGCCTGGCCACCACGCCCGAGGCGGCCGTCGCCATGGCCGTCAGCATCGGATTCCCCGTCGTCGTGAAGCTGATCTCGCCCGAGATCCTGCACAAGTCCGACGTCGGCGGCGTGGCGCTGGATCTGGAGTCGCCCGAGGCCGTGCGCAGCGCGGTGCTGGCCATGGTGACGCGCGTGCAACGGCTCTGTCCCGACGCGGCGATCGAGGGGTTTTCGGTGCAGCAAATGGTGCGCCGGACGCGCGCCCGCGAGCTCATCCTGGGCGTGGCCACGGACCCGGTGTTCGGTCCGGTCATCCTCTTCGGCGACGGCGGCACCGCCGTGGAGGTGCTCGCCGACAAGGCGATCGCGCTGCCGCCGCTCAACATGATGCTGGCCTCGGACCTGATCCGGCGCACGCGCGTATTCAGGCTGCTGCGCGGCTTCCGCGACCACCCGGCCGCGAACCTGGAAGCGATCGCCGTGGACCTCGTGCGGCTCTCGCAGCTCGTCATCGACGTGCCCGAGATCGTGGAGCTCGACATCAACCCGTTGCTCGCCGACCACGAGGGCACGATCGCGCTCGACGCGCGCATACGCGTGGCGAGGGCGAGCTGTCGCGGCGCCGAGCGGCTGGCGATCCGCCCCTATCCGGTGGAGCTGGAGGAGACCATCGAGCTGCCCGGCGTGGGGAAGCTCCTGCTGCGCCCGATCCGGCCCGAGGACGAGGCCGCGCACCTGGAGTTCTGCGAGAGGGTCGATCCGCAGGACATGTACTTCCGCTTCTTCACCCGCTCGCGCGACTTCAGCCACACCCAGCTCGCGCGCTTCACGCAGATCGACTACGACCGCGAGATGGCCTTCATCGCCGTCCATCCGGATCCACGAGCCGGCTTCGAGACGGTGGGCGTGGTGCGCGCCGTGAGCGACGCCGACAACACCGCCGCGGAATTCGGGATTCTGGTGCGCTCGGACTTCCAGGGCAAGGGCCTGGGTCTCGCGCTGATGCGCAAGATCATCGCCTACTGCCGTTCGCGCGGCACCGGGAGGATCTATGGCCACGTCCTGCCGACCAACCGCGGCATGCTCGCGCTGGCGACGAAGCTTGGCTTCGAGCTCGATCACGCCACCGACGACAACGTCGTCATCGCCAACCTGAAGCTGCGCGACCAGGCGCCGCACGAGTCACCCTGAGGGGATGACACCGACACCGGACCGGCGCCTCCTCGACCGCCCGCCCGCGGTCACTCGCTCCACCAAGAAAAGGGCCATCCGAAACGCGCACCGGTCCTTCGCGCCTTGTCCGTATTGTGCTTTCATTAGCAAGAGAAACTGGCTTTGCTGCATCGCTTGAAGCAAACCGGCCTGATTAGGGAGTTCGCCTTCCTGGCGCCGCCGCTACGCTCGCTGTCGCGCCATCTGCTGTCGGTATTCCTGCAGCGGGTTCCGGGCATTCAGGACATCGTCGCTGTGCCCGGAGCCTGATTCCGGCATGAAACGCTCCGCTTTCATGCCCAGGGCTCGCCCCGCGAGCCCTGGCCCTGGCAGACGTGGCACACCGATTCAGCGCGCGAGGCCGCGCGCCGCGAGGAATCCGCGCACCCGCGTAGCGAGGCCCGGCGTGTCGAGGTCCGCGAACTCGTAACGCGCCCGCACCACGGGCTTGTCCAGCGCGACCAGCGCGGCGAGATCGCAGGGCGTGGCCGAGATCACGCAGTCGGCGGCCGCGCCGCGGATGGTCGCCGCCAGCGCCTCGAGCTGCGCCTCGCCATAGCCGACCGCCGGCAGCACCGCGCCGATGTGGGGGTAGCGCGCGTACACCTCGCGGATCGCCGGCACGGCGCCGGAGCGTGGGTCGACAATGGCGGCCACGCCCGCCGCCTGCGCGGCGACGTAGCCCGCGCCGTATGCCATGCCGCCGTGAGTGAGCGTCGGGCCGTCTTCGACCACGAGCACGCGGCGGCCGCGCACGGCGTCCGGATCCTCGAGCCGCACCGGCGAGCCGCCGCGGTACTGCGCCGCGCGCGGGTTCACCGCGCGCGCATTGGCCAGCACGCGCTCCACTGCCTGCGGATCGGCCACGTCGCTCTTGGCCGCAACGACCACGTCGGCCATGCGCAGCACGGCCTCACCGGGGTAGTAGCGGAGCTCGTCGCCGGCGCGCAGGGGGTCGAGCAGCACCAGGTGCAGATCGGGCGCGAGAAAGGGAAAGTCGTTGTTGCCGCCGTCCCACAGGAGCACCTCGGCCTCGCCCTCGGCGCGCGCCAGGATGGCGGCGTAGTCCACGCCGGCGTAGACCACCGTGCCGCGCGCGAGATGGGGCTCGTATTCCTCGCGCTCCTCCACCGTGCAGTCCGCGGCATCGAGATCCGCACGGCTCGCGAAGCGCTGCACCGCCTGGCGCGCGAGATCGCCGTACGGCATCGGATGGCGCAGCACCGCGACACGGATGCCGAGCCCGGTGAGCAGCGCCGCGAGCCAGCGCGCGACCTGCGACTTGCCGCAGCCGGTGCGCACCGCGGAGACCGCGATCACCGGCACCCGCGCGCGCAGCATGGTGCGCTTCGGCCCGAGCAGCACGAAATCCGCGCCGGCTGCGAGCGCGATCGAGCCGCGGTGCATCACGGCCTCGTGGGCCACGTCGCTGTAGGCGAACACCACCTCGTCGATGCGCTCGCGCACGGCCAGCTCGGCCAGCTCGGCCTCATCGAGGATGGGGATGCCCTGCGGATAGCGGGGGCCGGCGAGGCTCGCCGGATAGCGGCGCCCGGCGATGTCGGGGATCTGCGTCGCGGTGAAGGCCACGACCTCGCGCGAGGCGTCGTCGCGGTAGACGGTGTTGAAGTTGTGGAAGTCGCGCCCCGCCGCGCCCAGGATCACGACGCGCCGCACGCGATCGGGGCCGTCGGCGACAGAAGTCTGCATGGATCTCCGCCTGGCCGCCGCTTCGTCTGCCATCTTCGTGCAATTCCTTTCTGGTCGCCGCGATTATAGCGGCAGATGCGTCCGCCCACGGCCGGCAACGGCCATCACCGGCCGGTCGCGGATTCTCGAGCACGGACGGCCCTATGAGCCGGGCTTCTTCCGGGTAATCACTGCGGGCAACTGAATGGGCCGGCGGCGACCGTTACGCATTCGTCACCGGCCCTAAACTGCAGTACTTGATGTGGCAGAAGTTGACTTCCGATTACCTCAGCGGGGCGGCATGCGCCCCATCGACCCCATTCCCATCATCTCCGAGGCGTCGATTTGACCGTCACCGTTCGTGTCCATGGCCTTCATCATCCATTCCTGGTGTTTGGTCATCTCCTCCTTTGAGATCTTTCCGTCTCCGTCCGCATCCATCATCCGCATCATTCCCATGCCTCCGCCCATCATGCCGCCACACATCATCCCGCCGCCCATCATCGGGCCGCCCATCATGCCACCCCGCATGCCCGGCATGGCGCCGCCGCAGTACATGCCGCCGTAGCCCCCCTGCCACCCCGGCATGCCGCCGCAATATCCCTGCGCGAGCATCACCTCCTCGGCAGCTGGACCCAACATGCTCTCCTGGGCGAGTTCCTCCATCTGGAAAGGATTTGCCTCAGGATTGATTGCGCCTGCATGTCCGGCTATCGGCATCAGGCTGCCGACCACGAACGCAATACCGTTTCTCGACTTTTTCATGTGCATCACCTCGCTGAGAACGACCCACCGAACACGCTTTGTGTACAGCGACAAGTCAGGCGTACGGTGGTGCATGACCTGGCTCGTCCCACCTCGCCGCCCCGCAAGGTAGGCGGCTGATGCCTCTACAATTCGTGACGGCGCTGTCTGCTCGCGCTGCCCACCTTGCGGGTCCTGCCTCCCCGCCCCCTTCGGCTTGCGGTTTTCGTCATGGGCGATGTGTCGCGCCCGCGGCATCGATCATCGGCCCGTAGCGATACGCACTTGATGAAACGCGCCAGATCGCGGGCGTACACCTTGTCCGTATCGGGCAGGGAGCAGATAAGAGCGATTGCGCCGTCGAGGTAGGGCGGACCCTTTGCGACCCGATGGTAGACCCACCGTCCCTCCTTGACCGCGGCCAGCAGGCCGACCTGGCGCAATACCTTCAGGTGACGGGACAGGGAGAAATCCGGCACCGACAGGCTGTCGGCAAGTTCGCACAGGCAAGACTCCTCGCCGCTCTGTGCCAGCAGTCTCATGACGCGCAGGCGGGTGGGGTCGGACAGGGCCTGGAAAAGTTCCGGTGGACTGATGGAAACCAGATGCATATTTGAACTATAGTGCAAGTGTCCAGGTTTTCCAGCGAGGCCTCGGCTTCGGCGAGGGTCCGTTAATGAGCGCGGGATGCGGTGATTGCCGCGGGATGACTCCGACTAAGGGTCTGACTGCTGCGTACAGGCGCGTGCTATGGGTCGTCGTCGCGCTCAATTTCACGATGTTCGTGACGGAGTCGCTGGCGGGGTACTTCGGCCGGTCGGTTGCCCTCCAGGCCGATGCACTGGATTTTCTCGGCGACAGCCTCACCTACGGCCTGACGCTCTGGGTGCTCGACAAGTCCCTTGGAATGCGAACCACCGTCGCCCTGCTCAAGGGCCTGAGCTTGTCCGTCATGGCGGTGGGCGTCCTTGGTTATTCGGCCATTCGGGCGCTCAAGGAAGTAGAGCCCGAACCTATGACCATGGGGACGGTCGCCATACTTGCGCTGCTCGTCAATCTCGGTAGTGCGCTGCTCCTGTTCCGCCACCGTATGGGCGACTCAAACGTCCGGTCCGTTTGGCTCTGCAGCCGCAACGATGCCATCAGCAATATCGCAGTAGTGGTGGCGGCAGGTCTGGTGGCGTGGACAGGAAGCCGGTGGCCAGATCTGGCGGTGGCAGTGGGTATAGCCGCGCTGTTCCTGCATTCCTCGTTGCAGATCACCCGCTCGGCGCTTTCGGAGCGACGAATGACGGAATCACGGGCCCCGGTGGGATGAACGCCTGCCAATTGTCGACTCCTTATAATATGACAAGTGGCTGCAAAGGGTAGAACGCCGTCGGCAACGGAGAATCGGATTCGTCGTCTTCGGCGATCTGATCAGGCTGCCGGCTCGACGTGCACCTGCACGCGCACCCCGCCGATCTGCTCGCCCACCCGGCGCTCGATCTCGTCGGCGATGGCGTGGGAGTCGGTGGTGCTGAGGCCGCCGTGCACGGTGACCACGACCTCCACGAGCTTCTCGGAGCCTGCCTGGTGCGAGCGGATCTGCGTCACCCCGCGCACGCCGTCGATCGAAGCGACCAGCGCCTCCAGGCCATCGGCGTCCGCGACCGTCTGGTCCACGAGCACCGGGATGCTGCGCCGGAACAGCGTGTAGGCCAGCCAGATGACGAAGGCCGCGACCGCCACCGCGAGCACGGTATCGATCCAGGTATGGCCGCGCACGGCGATCTGCCAGCCGCCGATCACCGCGACGGTGATCGCCACGTCCGAGAGCGTGTGGGTGGCGTCCGCGCGCAGCAGATCAGAGTCGAGCCGGTGCGCCTGGCGATGCTCCCAGGCGGTGAACCCGATGTTGACGACCAATACCATGCCCATCAGCGCCAGGCCGACCGGGCTCTGATCGATCTCCGCGCGCACGCTGGTAAACGCGCGCACCAGCACCTGGATGGCCATGAGCACGATCGCCACCGCGATGCCGAAGACCGCCAGCGCCTCGAACTTGTTGTGGCCGTAGGGATGCTCCCGGTCCGGCGGTGCGCTCGCCACCCGCAGGAACAGGAAGCCGACGACGTTGTTGGTGAGATCGGTGAGCGAGTGGACCGCGTCGCTCAGGATCGCCGTGGAGCCCGTCTGCAGGCCGACGACCACCTTGACCACCAGGAAGAAGACGTCGCTCAGACCCTCGATCAGCAGCACGCGGCGGATGCGGCGATGCCGATCCGCATCGTTCGGGATGACATGTTCAGACATGAAGCGGGGGGGTCTGTGCCAGGCAATGTCCCGGAGAACCGATGTTAAGCGCAATATTACACGCTATCCTTGTCGATGTGGCGGTTCGCGGCCCGGGGTGTGACGATACGCTCCTGCATCGCTGCGTCCCGCTGCGCCAACAGGAGAGGTGATGTGACGGCCGGCATCGAACATTTCGACAGCGAGCTCTACGCCATCGACGAGCGCATCGGCAGGCTGGCGCTCGCCTGCGGCGTCTCGCTCACCGACATGCCGACCATCGTGGCGCTCATCAAGGGCAACTTCGCCGTTTGCCGCCACGGCGATAATCCGAAGCGGCAGGAGCTGCGCGCCCTGCTGATGATGAAATACGGGATCGAAGAGCGCTGCCTTGCCGCGCTCGGCCACGAGGAGTGCCTGCGGCTGCTGGAGAGTCACGAGGATCGCCTGCGCGCCCGCGGCCTCCCCGTCCAACCCTCGAACACCGAAAAGTAGCCCCCGCATCAGCGCGCTCAACGCGCATTCTGCTGCACCCACCGGATCAGCGCCTCCAGCGGCATGGCGCCGCTCGTGCGCGCGATCTCCCTGCCGCCCCGGAAGATGACCAGCGTCGGTATGCTGCGGATCCCGTGCGCCGTGGCCAGCGCCGGCTCCTCGTCGGTGTTGACCTTGGCGAGGCGCGCGTGCGGTTCCAGCCGCGCCGCCGCGGCCTCGAACACGGGCGCCATGCCGCGGCAGGGCGCGCACCACGGCGCCCAGAAATCCACCACCAGCGGGATGTCGCTGCGGCTCGTGTGCTTCTGGAAGTTGGACGCGGTCAGGGCGATCGGATGGCCGCTGAACAGCGGCTGCTTGCAGGCGCCGCAGCGCGGCCGCTCGCTCAGCCGCCCCGCCGGTACCCGGTTGGCTGCCTCGCAGTGCCCGCAGACGACCTGGAGCATCGCCGCGGTCATGGCGCCTCAGTCTCCGCCGGCCACACCACGCTGAATGCGCCGCGCAGGTCGCCGGCCGCAAAGCCGGTGGCGGCGTCCTGCGGGTACATGTCGCGCAGTGCCGACCGCACGTCCGCGGCGAGGTTGCCGCCGTGGCAGGTCAGGCACAGAGGGCCCGTGGGGATGGCCTTCAGGTAGCGCGCGCCCTCACCCGCCGGGGTCTCGAAGAGCTCGAGCTTGTCGGCCGGCTCACCGGCCGCCATGCGCTGCTCGAATCGCGCCATGGCCTCGCGCTGCCACGGCAGCGGCGCGTTGGCGGGATTGCGTACGCGCATGGCGGTGCGGGAGACGGACGCGCCGCTCGCCGCGCTCAACTCCGCCGCGATCGCCGGCGCCCTTTCGCGGCACGTCGCGATGGCAGCCACCGGCCCGCCGTGCGCGATGGCGGTCTCGAGCTCGGTCTTCAGGCGCTGCTGGAACTGCCGCGTCAGCTCGCGGCTCTCTCGCAACCGCGCGTCGACTTCGCCGGCACCGTCGCCCGCGGCGATGCCCGGCGCCAGGGCCGAGAATACCGCGGCGAGCATCAGAGCGGCGCCGATCAGGTTACGAGGCATGTCGTCGCACCTCCGGCTGGACGCGAAGTATGCCGAGCGTCTTCAGCACGTACTTCTCGTACACGGGCTCGGTGGCGCCCGTCTTCATCTTGTGCAGGAAATACTTCTCGAAGGCGACCTTGCCCAGGTGCACCCACTTGCCGCTGCGCGCCCACGTGACGTTGCGCGGCGGGATCTGCGGCAGCGCCACGAACGCGATCCCGGTGTCGCCCATGTCGGCCAGGCAGATCGCGTTCCACGTGGCCTTCGCAGTTGCGGGTCTGCCCTCGATGTCGGCGTGGATGTTCTCGACGATCGCCGTCACCATCGACTCGATCATGTAGCCGGTCTTCGGCGCGCCCGTCGGCACCGGAGTGACCTCCACCGGCGGTATGGCCACGCAGACGCCGGCGGAGTAGATGTTCCGGTACTTCGGGCTGCGCTGATGCGCATCGACCACGACGAACCCGCGCGCGTTGCAAAGATCCGGTGCGGACGCCACGGCGTCCACGCCCTTGAACGCGGGGATGAACATCGAGTAGCGCTGCGCAAGCTCGTGCTCCTTTACCACGCCGCCCTTCTCGTCGTGCTCGGCCACCCGCACCGCCCCCGGCGTCGCCTCGAGGAGCCGCGCGTTGCTGATCCACTTGATGTGACGCTGCCTGAGCTCGTGTTCGAGCAGACCTTTGGAGTCCCCGACCCCGCCCAGGCCCATGTGGCCGATGTACGGCTCGGGAGTGACGAAGGTCATGGGCACCTGGTGACGGATCTTCCGGCGCCGCAGGTCGGCATCGACGATCAACGCGAACTCGTAGGCAGGCCCGAAGCAGCTGGCGCCCGGCGCCGCACCGATCACGACCGGGCCGGGATCCTCCACGAATCGCCGGTAGGCCTCGGCGGCGTGCTCGGCGTGCGCAGTGGTGCACACCGAGTGCGTGCTCCCGTCCGGCCCCAGACCGGGCACCTCGCCGAAGGCGAGCTGCGGACCGGTGGCGATGACGAGGTAGTCGTAGGTGACGGTGCCGCCGTCGGCCAGCGTCAGCGTGCTGGACTCCGGCTGCAGCCGGCTGACCGGACTGGCGATGAAGCGGATGCCCTTGCGCTCCACCCGCGGGCGGATCGGAACGAGGACCTGCTCCGGCCGCCGCCATCCGACGGCGACCCAGGGGTTCGACGGCGTGAACTGGAAATTCTCGGAGGCGTTGATGAGCGTGACCTCGTGCTTCGCGCCGAGACGACGCTTCAGGTCATACGCGGCGGGCATGCCTCCGATGCCTGCGCCCAGAACGACGATGTGGGACATGTCGGTGTCCTCCCGTAGGTGGCGGCCTGTCGGTGCACTTCGATTCATGGGCGGCTCTTGCAGGTCCGCCGTGCATTAAGTATATTAGTAGTATCTTATTTAGCAAGTTCGAATTTATGAACCGTGCCGAGACCGCCCTTCCCGCCGACTCCCGCGGCGCCCAGCCGCCGGAGATCGACGCGCGCGCGATGCGCAGGCACGCGGCCACGGCCGCCCGCCTGATGCGCTCGCTCGCCAATCCGCACCGCCTGCTGGTGCTGTGCGTGCTCTCGGAGGGCGAGCTGTCGGTCAGCGAGCTCAACGAGCGCATACCACTGTCGCAATCGGCGCTGTCACAGCACCTGGCCGTGCTCCGCCGCGAGAAGCTGGTGCGGACCCGCCGCGAGTCGCAGACCATCTATTACTCCGTGGCGGATGGCGCGGCCATGGACATCGTGCATCTGCTGCACGAGAAGTACTGCTGCACCCCGCCCCGGAGGCCCTCCGGACGCGCGAATTCCAAGTCAACCCGAAGAGGAAACTGAAAGTCATGAAATGGCGACACATCGCACTGCCGGCCGCACGCCAGCCCGTCGAGGGCGTCATTGCCTGCGGCCTTCCCTCCGAGAAGGAACTGCGGGAGGCGCACGCGGGAGGACTGCGCACGGTGGTCAACCTCTGCCCCGCCCGCGAGCAGAAGTTCGACGAGGAGGCGCTGGTGACCTCGCTCGGCATGCGTTACGAGCACATCCCGGTCGCGGGCGCGCAGGACCTGACGCGCGAAAATGCCCTGCGACTGGCGCAGATACTGTCCGATCCGGCGAGCCGCCCGGCGGTCGTCCATTGCGCCAGCGGCAACCGCGTCGGCGCACTGTTCGCGCTGAAGGCCTTCTTCGCCGACGGCTGCGATCCGGATACCGCCATCGCCGCCGGCCGGGCCGCGGGCCTGAAGGGACTCGAACCCGCGGTCGCCGGCATAATCAGGGGCGAATCCGCCGCCGCGCACATGCCACCCCCGGCGACCGCGCCTGCCATGTCGACCGTCGACCGCCTGGTGTTCCGTTTCGCCGGACTGTTCGTGCTGGCCAGCTTGGCGCTTGCCCACGTTCACACGCCGGCATGGCTGTGGTTCACGGCCTTCGTCGGCGCCAACATGCTGCAGGCGTCGTTCACGGGGTTCTGCCCGCTGGCGCGGATCCTGGCGCGGCTCGGCGTCCCCTACGGCGCCGCCTTCCGCCCATCGTCCGCGGTCCGTTGAGCGGCGCGGGCGCAGCCACACGGAGGCCTTTGATGATGGGACCACTAGGGGGCCAGCGGATCGCGCTGCTGATCCTGCTCGCCGCGCAGGCGCTCGGCGCGACCGCGCAGGAGGGCACCGCGCTCGAGGGCGTCGCCGCCGCGCGCGAGCGTGTCATGCGCGAAGTAAGCTTCGACGGTGTCCTGGAGGCCGTCAATCAGTCGACGGTGGCGGCGCAGACCAGCGGGCGGGTCGAGGAGATCTCCTTCGATGTCGGTGATTTCGTGCAGCAGGGTCAGGTCATCCTGCGGCTGAGCGCCACCGAGCAGCAGGCGCGCCTGTCCAGCGCGCAGGCTGCCGTGACCGAGGCGCGCGCGCGCTATGCGGAGGCCGAGCTCAATTACAAGCGCACCAAGGAGATCTTCGACCGCGCCCTGATCGCGAAGTCGGCGCTCGATGCCGCGGCGGCCAACCTGGAGTCCGCCCGGGCGCGCGTGGCCGCCGCCGAGGCCGGCGTGAAGGAGGCCCGCGAGGGCACCACCTACACGGAGGTCCGTGCGCCGTACAGCGGCTATGTCGTGCAGCGCCACATCGAGATCGGCGAGACCGCCACGGTCGGCGCCCCGCTCATGACCGGCCTGTCGCTCGAGCAGCTGCGCGCGGAGGTCGAGGTGCCGCAGACTTACATCTCGGCCCTGCGCGCGCACCGCCGGGCGCGCATCGTGCTGCCCGACGGCAAGGCGCTGGAGGCCACGGACATGCGCCTGCCGCCGAATGCCGATCCGGCCACGCACACCTTCCGCGTGCTGGTGACCCTGCCGGCCGGCGACCACGGGGTGTTCCCGGGGACGCTGGTCAAAGTGACCTTCGCCAGCGGCGAGGAGGAGCGCGTGCTGGTGCCGGCCTCGGCCGTGGTCCAGCGCAGCGAGGTGACCGGCGTCTACGTGCTGGATGAAAAGGGTCGGGTGAGCTTCCGCTACGTGCGTGCCGGCACGCCGACCCCGGATGCGCGGATACCCGTCCTCGCGGGACTCGCCGCCGGGGAGCGCGTTGCCGTGGATCCCATCGCCGCGGGCATCCGCTACAAGCAGCAGGGCTTGCCGGATTCGGCGCAAACGCCATGACGGAGAACGCGAGGCTCGGCATCTCGGGACGGATCGCCGCGAGGTTCCTGACGACAGAGATCACTCCGCTGCTGGCACTGGTCGGCCTGCTGATGGGCCTGTTCGCGGTGCTGATCACGCCGCGCGAGGAAGAGCCGCAGATCAACGTCACCTTCGCCAACGTCTTCATCCCGTTCCCCGGCGCCTCGGCCCGCGAGGTCGAGCTGCTGCTGACCACGCCGGCGGAGCAGATCCTCTCGGAGATCGAGGGAGTGGAGCACATCTACTCCTCCTCCAGCCCGGGCATGTCCGTGCTGACGGTCCGCTTCGAGGTGGGGCAGCCGCGCACCGATGCCATCGTGCGGCTCTACAACGCGCTGTACTCGAACCAGAACTGGATGCCGGCGAACGCCGGCGTCGGCGCGCCGCTCATCCAACCCAAGGGCATCGACGACGTGCCGATCGTCGCCGCCACCCTCTGGAGCGAGGATCCGCAGATCGGCGCCTACGACCTGATGCGGGTGGCACACGCCCTGGAGGCCGAGCTGCAGCGCGTGCCGGGGACCCGCGACATCGAGACGCTGGGGGGACCGGAACGCGTCGTGCACGTGCTGCTCGATCCGCAGCGCCTGGCCGGCTTCGGGATCGCGATCGAGGACCTGAGACGCGCGCTGGCGGCGGCCAATGCCTCGCACGATGCCGGCGGTGTCGTCGCCGACAGCCGCGAGATCCAGGTGCAGGCGGGAACCTTTCTCACCACGCCCGAGGAGGTCGCCGAGCTGGTGGTCGGCGTCCGTGAAGGCGCGCCTGTCTTTCTGCGCGACGTCGCCACCGTCCGCTACGGACCGGATCAACCCGAGCGCTACGTGAGTTACGGCGCCGGTCCCGCGACGACGTCCTCCGCCACGGGCAAGGCGACGAGCGACGCCCTCCTGCCGGCCGTGACCGTCGCCGTCTCCAAGAAGCCGGGCGAGAACGCCGTGGAGGTCGCCGAGGCCGTGATCCGGCGCTTCGAGCAGCTCAAGGGCACGTTCTTTCCCGACGGCATAGAGGTCACGATCACGCGCAACTACGGCGCCACCGCAGAGGACAAGGCGCAGACGCTGATCAAGAAGCTGGCCTTCGCGACGATCTCGGTCGTCGTGCTGGTGCTCTTCACCCTCGGGAGGCGCGAGGCGCTGGTCGTCGGCGCCGCGGTGGCGGTGACGCTCACCATCACGCTCTTTGCCTCCTGGGCCTGGGGCTTCACGCTGAACCGCGTCTCGCTGTTCGCGCTCATCTTCTCCATCGGCATCCTGGTCGACGACGCCATCGTCGTGGTGGAGAACATTCATCGCCACATGCAGCTCGGCGGCAGGTCGCTGACCGAGGCGATCCCGCCCGCGGTCGACGAGGTCGGCGGGCCGACCATCCTGGCGACCTTCACCGTCATCGCCGCGCTGCTGCCGATGGCCTTCGTCAGCGGGCTGATGGGGCCGTACATGCGCCCGATCCCGATCAACGCCAGCACCGGCATGCTCATCTCGCTGGCGGTGGCCTTCGTGTTCACGCCGTGGCTTTACCGGCGCCTGTTCCTGCACGCCCGCCACGGCGACCCGACCCACGCCGAGCCGGCCGCCTCGCGCCTGCAGCGTTTCTTCACGGTGGTGATGAGACCGTTCCTGCGTGGCCGCGACGGTCGCGGCGCCCGCGTGCTGCTGCTCCTCGCGATCCTCGCCTTGATCGGCGGCTCGATGGCGCTGGTTGCCACCCGATCCGTGGTCATGAAGATGCTGCCGTTCGACAACAAGAGCGAGTTCCAGGTGCTGGTGGACATGCCCGAGGGCACGCCCGTGGAGCAGACCAACCGCGTGCTGCAGGCGCTCGCCGAGCACCTGAGAACGCTGCCCGAGGTCACCGACCTGCAGCTGTACGCCGGCACCTCCGCGCCGATCAACTTCAACGGCCTGGTGCGCCAGTACTACCTGCGCCGCGCGCCGCACCAGGGCGACATCCAGGTCAACCTCGTGGACAAGCATCTGCGCGATCGCAAGAGTCACGAGATCGCCACCGGCGTGCGGCCCGCGCTGACCGCGATCGGCCGACAGTACGGCGCCAGCCTCAAGATCGTCGAGGTGCCGCCCGGACCGCCGGTGCTGGCGCCGCTGGTGGCCGAGATCTACGGCCTGGATTACGCCGGCCAGATGAAGGTCGCCTCGCAGCTCCGCGGCCTGTTCGAGGCCACCCCGGATCTGGTCGACATCGACGACACGATCGAGGCGCCGCAGGAGAAGCTCGTGTTCGCGGTGGACCGCGCCCGCGCCGCACGCCTCGGCGTCGGCCAGCAGGCGATCGCCGCCGCCATCAACGCCGCCGTGCGCGGCGAGGACGCCTCCTTCCTGCACAGCGAGAACACCAAGTCGCCGATCCCCATTCGCCTGGAGCTGTCCGCCGGCGACAAGGCGGACATCGAGATGCTGCGCGGCCTGCGCGTGCGCGCCGAGAACGGAGTCCTGGTGCCGCTGTCGGAAGTGGTCGAGATCCGCAAGCTGACGCGCGACCAGACGATCCACCACAAGGACCTGCTGCCGGTGGTCTACGTGCTCGGCGACGCCGCCGGCGCGACCGACAGTCCGCTCTACGGCATGTTCAGCCTGGCCTCCAGACTCGCGCAGACGCCCATCGACAGCGGCGGACCGATCCGCCAGTACTATACCCGCCAGCCGGAGAATCCCTACGAGTGGAGCATGAAGTGGGATGGAGAGTGGCAGGTGACCTTCGAGACCTTTCGCGACATGGGGATCGCCTATTCGGTGGGACTGATCCTCATCTACCTGCTGGTCGTGGCGGAGTTCAGGTCGTACTCCGTGCCGCTCATCATCATGGCCCCCATCCCGCTCACCATGATCGGCATCATGCCGGGCCACGCGCTGCTCGGCCAGCAATTCACGGCGCCGTCGATGATCGGCATGATCGCCCTGGCCGGCATCATCGTGCGCAACTCCATCCTGCTGGTGGATTTCGTGCAGCTCGAGGCGGCCGCGGGCACGCCGCTGCAGGAGGCGGTCATCCGGGCGGCGGCGGTGCGGGCCCGCCCGATCGCGCTCACCGCCGTGGCCGCGATGCTGGGCGGGCTCTTCATCATCGACGACCCGATCTTCGGCGGCCTGGCCGTCTCCCTCATCTTCGGCCTGCTGGTCTCCACGCTGCTGACGCTGCTGGTCATCCCCGTGGTCTACTACGCCTACCACTGGAAGAAGCATCCCTAGCCGGCGACTCGCATTTGCCGCGCCGAGTTCGGGCGGTCGGCCGATTGTCGCTCGACACGGTAACCGTTGCGCGAAGCTACGCTGACATTCCGTCTTCGACTCGCTGGCCGAGCGCGCCATAACCGGCCATAGCCTGCCGTGGCCTGTCCGAGGGAGCCTTGCTGCCGCCCGGACGGAATGGTCGGGCGAGAGGGGCTTTCGGCGCGGCGCCAGCTCAAGGATAATGGCGGTTTTTCACGATCAGCAGGCAACCCTCTTCATATATGGCCCAGTACGTCTACACAATGAATCGCGTCTCCAAGGTCGTGCCGCCGAAGCGGTACATCCTGCGCGACATCTCCCTGTGCTTCTTCCCCGGCGCCAAGATCGGCGTGCTCGGTCTGAACGGCTCCGGCAAGTCCACCCTGCTGCGCATCATGGCCGGGATCGACAAGGACATCGACGGCGAGGCCGTGCCGATGCCCAACATCCGCATCGGCTTCCTCGAACAGGAGCCGCACCTGGACCCGGCCAAGGACGTGCGCGGCAACGTCATGGAGGGCCTGGGCGACATCGTCAACGCGCAGGCGGAGCTGGATAAGATCTACGCCGCCTACGCCGAGCCCGACGCGGACTTCGAAAAGCTCGCCGCCGAGCAGGCCAAGTGGGAGGCGGTGCTGCAGGCCGGCGGCGGCCATAACCTTGATCACAAGCTCGAGATCGCCGGCGACGCGCTGCGCCTGCCGCCGTGGGACGCCGACGTCACCAGGATTTCCGGCGGCGAGCGCCGCCGCGTGGCGCTGTGCCGGCTGCTGCTCTCGGAGCCCGACATGCTGCTGCTGGACGAGCCGACCAACCACCTCGACGCGCTGTCGATCGCCTGGCTGGAGAAGTACCTCGAGCGCTTCCCCGGCACCGTGGTCGCCGTCACCCACGATCGCTATTTTCTCGACAACGTCGCCGGCTGGATCCTCGAGCTGGATCGCGGCCACGGCATCCCCTGGCAGGGCAACTACTCTTCCTGGCTCGAGCAGAAGGAGGCGCGCCTGGAGCGGGAGGAGAAGGCCGAGGCGGCCCGCATCAAGGCCATGAAACAGGAGCTGGAGTGGGTGCGGACCAACCCCAAGGGGCGTCACGCCAAGAGCAAGGCGCGTCTGGCGCGCTTCGAGGAGCTGTCCTCGACCGACTACCAGAAGCGCAACGAGACCAACGAGATCTACATCCCGCCCGGCCCGCGCCTGGGCGATCTCGTCATCGAGGCCGAGGGCCTGCGCAAGTCCTACGGCGATCGCCTGCTCTTCGACGGGCTCACGTTCAAGCTGCCGCCCGGAGGCATCGTCGGCGTCATCGGACCGAACGGCGCCGGCAAGACCACGCTGTTCCGCATGATCATGGGACAGGAGCAGCCCGACGGCGGCACGCTGCGCATCGGCGAGTCGGTGAAGCTCGCCTATGTCGATCAGTCCCGCGACGCGCTGGACGACAAGAAGACCGTATGGCAGGAGCTCTCCGACGGTCTGGACATCATCAAGGTCGGCAGCTACGAGACGCCGTCGCGCTCCTACGTCGGCCGCTTCAACTTCAAGGGCACGGATCAGCAGAAGATCATCGGCCAGCTCTCCGGCGGCGAGCGCAACCGCGTGCACCTGGCCAAGCTGCTGAAATCCGGCGGCAACGTGCTGCTGCTGGACGAGCCGACCAACGATCTCGACGTCGAGACCCTGCGGGCCCTGGAGCAGGCGATACTCGATTTCCCGGGCTGCGTCGTCGTCATCTCCCACGATCGGTGGTTTCTCGACCGCATCGCCACGCACATCCTCGCCTTCGAGGGCGACTCGCAGGTGGTGTGGTTCGAAGGCAATTACGGCGAGTACATCGAGGACCTGCGCCGCCGCAAGGGCGAGGACGCCGACAATCCTCACCGCATCCGCTACCGGCCGCTGAAGACATGATCACGAGCGCATCGACGGCATCCACGCCATCCAGCCGGAGCACGAGCCATGCGTGAGGACCTGCCCGAGTACGTGCATGCCCGCCTCTATGACCTCGCCGTCGCCATGAAGGACGCGCACGAGGCGGGGTCGCCGGAACTCCTCGAGGAGCTGTTCGAGGAGATGCGCGAGTACTGCCTCGCCCTCGTCGGGGAGGGCCGCGAGCACGCGGTGCTGTGGGAGACCCTGGGCGACTTCGCGCCCGACAACGACCAGGCGCTGGAGTATTACGATCAGGCGCTGCGGGTGGCCGAGCACGACGAGCTCCCGATCCAGGCGATCCTCATCGGCATGGGCGAGCGGCAGTCGGCGCTCGAGCACTACGAAGAGGCGCGCGGCCTGCTGCAGCGCGGTCTGCACCTCGCCGCCGAGGCCGGCGACAGCGAGATGATGACCCGCGCCGACATACTCCTGAGCGAGCTGCCCTCCTGAGGGTGATCGGTGAATGGTGGTTGAGGCCGAATCACCAGTCACGAATCACCACCTGCCACCCGCCCGCCGCCCTGCCTCCCGGCCTTCATGCTGAGCTATCGCCACGGCTTCCATGCCGGCAACTTCGCCGACGTCTTCAAGCACGTCGTGCTGACGATGCTGCTGCAGGCGTTGGCGCGCAAGGACAAGCCGTACGTCTACATCGACACGCACGCCGGCGCCGGCCGCTACGACCTGCACTCCGAGGCGGCCCGCAAGCACCGCGAATTTCGCTCCGGCATTGCCCGCGTGTGGGGCGAGCGCGAGGCGCCGGCGGCCGTGGCCGCCTATCTCGAGGCGGTCGCCGCACTGAACGGCGGTCCCGCCCGCATGGCGGACCCGGGCGCTGTGCCGCGGTGGTATCCGGGCTCACCGCGCATCGCGCGCCACCTGCTTCGCCGCGGCGACCGCATGGTGCTCGGTGAGCTGCACAGCAGCGAGGCGCCGCTGCTGCAGCGCGAGTTCGCCCGAGACCGCAGCGTGCAGGTGGTGCGAGGCGACGGTTACCACCTGCTGAAATCGCACCTGCCGCCGGTCGAGCGCCGGGGCCTCGTGCTCATCGATCCGTCCTACGAGCGCCGCGAGGAGATCGATCACATCGTGGCGGCCATGCGCGAAGGCCTGCAGCGCTGGGCGACGGGGACCTACGCCATCTGGTATCCGCTCATGCCCAAGGTGCCAGCGGCAGCCCTGCACCGCCGCATCGTCGCGACCGGGGCTTCGAAGTTGCTGTGCGCGGAGCTGGGTGTACTGCCCGATGACAGTCCGCTCGGCATGAACGGGGCCGGCATGATCGTCGTCAATCCCCCGTTCCGGCTCGACGCCGAGTTGCAGCAGCTGCTGCCGTGGCTGCATCGGCGTCTCGCGGTCGACCGCCAGGGCCGCACCGGGCTGCGCTGGCTGGCGCCCGAATAGCGAGCCGTTGCCGCGCGCGCCGTTCCCCGGCGATCACGCGATCCGGCGGGCCACCGTGCCTTCGGGATGGCGGTACCAGCCCGGGTCTTCGTAGCTCGTAATGCCGTCGCGCACCTTCACGACGGTGAACATGCCGCCCATCTCGATCGGGCCGAACGGTCCGGTGCCCGTCATCATCGGTATGGTGTTGGGAGGCCCCTGCATGCCGCCGCGCATGTGCTGCGCGTGCAGGCCCGATCCGCCCGCCGCCATGCCCAGGTGCGCGCTGTGCTCGGCCATGCCCGTCTCACCCATCGCCATGTAGCCCGGCAGGATCCTGCGGACGCGATCCTCCACGCCTCGCTGATCCACGCCGAGCGGGTTCGGGATGTCGTGCGCCATCTGGTTCATGGTGTGATGCGACTTGTGGCAATGCAGAGGCCAGTCGCCGGGAGCATCGGCAAGGAACTCGATGTCCCGCGTGGTCCCGACCGGCACGTTCACCGTGACCTCCGGCCAGCGCGCCGCCGCCGGGATCGGCCCCGCGCCGGTGCCGGTGACCTCGAACAGGAAGCCGTGCAGGTGGATCGGATGATCGTGCATGCTCAGGTTGCCGATGCGGATGCGTACCCGCTCGCCCGTGCGTACCACCAGCGGCGCCGTCGCCGGGAACACCTTGCCGTTGTAGGTCCAGAGATCGAACTCGGTCATCACCGCGGGATCGGGCCGGGAGGTGCCGGGATGCATCGCCCAGGCGTGCAGCAGGATGGCGAAGTCGCGATCGACCGCGCCCTCGGCCGCCGCCTTCGGATGGATGATGAACATGCCCATCATCCCCGCGGCGAGCTGCACCATCTCGTCCGCGTGCGGGTGATACATGCACGTGCCGTGCTGCCGCAGCGTGAATTCGTAGGCGTAGGTCTCCCCGGGCCGGATGTGCGGCTGGGTCAGCCCGCCGACGCCGTCCATGCCGTTCGGCAACAGGATGCCATGCCAGTGGATCGAGGTATGCTCCGGCAGGTGGTTGGTGACCAGTATGCGCACCCGGTCGCCCTCCACCGCCTCGATCGTCGGCCCCGGCGTGCTGCCGTTGTAGCCCCAGCATCGGCCGCGCAGTCCAGGCGCGAACTCGTGATCGACCTCCTCGGCGACGAGATGGAATTCCTTCACCCCGCCCTTCAGCCGGTACGGCAGCGTGCTGCCATTGGGCGTGACCACCGCCGCGTGACCCGCGTTGCCCGCCGCCGGTGCCGCGGCGACCGGGCCGTCACTGCCGGCGGTCGCCGCGCGCGCCATCCATGCCCCTGCCAGCAGTCCGCCGACCTTGTGGAAAAAACTGCGACGTGTGCTCATGGCATGGCCTCCTCAATTGCCCGTGTCGTGCGATTCGTGATGACCGTGTTCGTGCCGGCCCGGCGCGGCCTCGCCCGTCTTCGCCCCAGCCGCCGCCTCGGCGTCGGCGGGCACCGCGTGCTCGCTAGCGCTCACGGCGTCCCGGCCGTCGCCGGCGGGCACCGGCACAGTCGAGGCACCCGCGGTGCCCGCCCGTGCGCCGACCTGCGGATCGGGCAGCTCGACCACGCCCGTGGGCAACGGACCGTCGAGCGGCCGTCCGCCGACCGCCTGCTGCAACCCGACCCGCGCGAGCCAGTAGTCGCGCACCGCCTCGAGATAGTCCTGGTAGACGTCGTACTCGGCCTGCCTCGCCGCCAGCAGTTCGAACACGCCGATCAGCATGTAGTTCTGGTAACGCTGACCAATCTCCACGATGCGTTCGTGGGCCGGGATCACCTGCCGCAGGTAACGACTGGCAACCTCGCGCTGCGCTCGCACCCGCTGCACGCCCTCGCGCACGTCGCTGCGCACGCCCTGCTCCAGCGCGGCCACTTCGGCCTGCGCCTGGCGCATGAGCGCGGCGTGCCGCGCGATCTGCGCCTGGTGACGATCGAACAGCGGCAGCTCGAGGCGGACGCTCGGACCCATGAGCCGCTCCTCGTCGGACTCCCGCTCCGCGTCCACCCCGGCCTCCACGCTGCCGAGATATCGCCAGCGCTGCGAGAGACCCAGTACCTGGGCGCTGGATTGCGCGCGTTGGCGCGCGGCGGCGAGGTCCAGGCGATCCGCAAGCGCCCTGCGCTCCAGCTCGTGCCCGTCGGGGTCTGCGCTCGGCAGTTCCGGCAGCCGGTCGGCGATCTTCCACGTGAGCGGCCGATCGGCCAGGCCCATGAGCCGGTGCAGGACCGCCGCGGCGCTCGCCGCCTCGGCCTCCGCGCGCATCCGCGCCACCACCGCGAGCTCCGCCGCGCTGGTCTCGCGGGCGAGGTCGAGATCGTTGAGGTTGCCGGCGGCGAAGTATCGCTCTGCCAGCGCGCGCGAGGCCGCGGCGGCCTCCTCGACGGCGGCGCGCATGTCGGCGATCTGGCGGGCGCCGAGCAGCTCGTAGTAGGCCGATTGCACCTCCGCCACGCGCCGCAGGATGCGGTCGGCGGTCTGCAGCCGCACGCGCTCGTACTCGGTGTCGGCGATTCGCAGGCGCGAACCGCGCGTGAGCAGCGCGGTGAGGTTCTGAACGATGTTCAGATCGACATTCGGCACCGTGTCGTCGACGTCGGAGAATCTCACGCCGGCGCCGAAGACGGGGTTCTCGAGCAGCCCGGCCTGCACGATGTCCGCCTGCGCGACGCCGAGCTCTTCCAACTGGGCCTGCAATGCCGCGTCGTTGAGCAACGCGAGCTGGACCGCATCGTCGATGCTCAACCGTTCCCGGGCCAGGATGGCATCGACGCGCTCGTACACCGCCGCGCGTTCCGTGGCGCTGCGCGGCCATACCGCCTCGGCGCCGGTGCGCTCGGCCACCCCCTGCCTGACGGCCCCGAATCCGTCCTCGGGCGCGACGCGCGCGCACCCCGGCAGCCCTCCGATCAGGACAAAGACCACGACCATCCTCGGCCAGGCCGCGCGCCGGGCTCCGGACGCCCAGTCATCACAACGATTCGACATTTCGCTCATGAGAGATCCTCCACGATGGACACGGAAACACCGCTGCCCAGCGGGCGGATCAAATCAGGAGTACGCGGTACCCGAGCGTGGTCTGCAGTGGATTGATCGCGAAGGCGCGCGGCTTGTCGATGCGCAACGGGAGGTGCGCGTCGGGCTCCGCCCGCAGCATCGCGACGGCGGCGGCGTCCCCGGGCGAGGGCGGCCTGTCGTTCCGCAACGCCGCGGGCGCCCCCTCCTCCGCGGGGATGGCGCCGGCGCACGGGCAGTGGTGACAGGCCGCGTCGGCGGGCGGCGCCTCATCGCTGTCATCGCCGCCGGGCGGCGCGTGGCAATGCTCCGGCGGCGCTGCCGCCGGCCATCCGCCGGCGGCAGCGCACGGGACCGCGAGCCAGCACAGCAGCGCGACGGCGAGCCACGCCTGCCAGGCCGACGCCGCGGCACGGGCCGTGCGAGGAGCCGGCGGTCTCATGCCGGCACCGCCGCGGCGGGCTGCCGCAGCGAGCGCAGCCAGCGCGTCCACTGCGGCTGGAATTCCATCAGCAGGATCACGCCGATGACGAGCAGGTGCACCCACCACAGTCCGATGATGCCGGGGATCTCCTCCTTCTTCACGAGGGTGCGCGCCACGCCCAGCAGATTGCTGTAGGTGAAATACACCAGCACGGCGATGAGCAGGGCCCCGTAGCGGTTGTGCCTGCCCGCGAGTCGCAGCAGCGATACCGCGAACACCGACAGCAGGAACGTGAGTATCGGCACCGACAGGCGCCACTGCAGCTCGGCGACGCTGGCCGGGTCGCGGGCGGCAAGCAGCCGCAGCGTCGGCATGCTCTTGGTATTCTCAGAAACTCCGCCCTGCGCGCCCTGGTCGATGCGCCATCCCAGGGTCTGGTAATGCGTGATCTCGAAATCCGCCTGCCCCGGTACGCCCTTGTAGCGGCTGCCGTTGTGGAACAGCGCGAAGCGATGCCCGGTCTCGTCCTCGATGGCCAGCGCCGCGCTGTCGGCGGCCAGGACGCTCATCGCGTCGCGGTCCCGCTCCTGCAGGAACACCTCCTCCATGCGCTGCTTGTCCGGCGTCAGGCTGCGGACGAACAGCACCCGATCGCCCTCGCTGAACTCCTTGAAGCGGCCCGGCGTCACACCGGTGATGTCGGATTCCTGCTCCGCGCGCACCTTCAGGCTGCGCATCTCCCGGGTGGCCCACGGTCCGAAGAACAGCGAGCAGGAGGCCACCGCAAAGACGAACACGCTGGTGAACGCGGCCACGTTCCGGTGCAGGAACCGGCCACCGATGCCAGCGCCGGCCATGGCGGTGATCTCGTTGTCGCGCTGCATGCGCCCCATCGACAGCATGATGGCCGGAAGCAGGCATATGGGGATGAGCCCCGCGAGATAACTGACGATCACCAGTCCGACGAGGCTCAGCACCGCTCCCACCGGCAGTCGGCCGGCAGCGGCCTGTGCAAGGTAGTCCACCATCCTGAGGCTGATGAAGATCATCACCACCAGCAGGAACACACCGGCGAAGGTGATGCCAATCTCGCGGAAAAGATAGCGTCGCAGTATCACGTTTGCAGCACGGCGGCCCTGCCGCCGCGCAGGACTCGCGCGGCCGGCGATTTCGGTCATTGCGGCCAGGGCGGTTCGCGCCACGCGGCAGGAGCCGCCCTGGCCGGTACAGTACATCGTTCCACAAGCCGCTGGCAACGCTCGACACGGGCGGGCGGGAAACGGCATTTGCCGTTAGAATGGCACGTGCCACCCGCCGCTTTTCCTGACCAAGACATCGCTCCGAATGAATGCCACTGCCTCGGTCGTGAACGCCCCGGCGAACGGCGTCACCGTCGTCATACCCGTATACAACGAGGAGGAGGCCATCGGCGAGCTGCTGACCGAGGTCTTCGCCGCGCTGGCCCCGGTGCGGGATTTCGAGGTCGTCGTCGTCGACGACGGCAGCGCGGACAACACCGCCGCCGTGCTCTCCCACGCACGGCGGCAGCACGGGGAGAGACTGCGGGTGCTGCGCCACCGGGACCGCTCCGGGCAGAGCGCAGCCATGCGCACCGGCATCGCGGCGGCCACCTATCCCTGGATCGCGACCCTCGACGGCGATGGCCAGAACGACCCGGCCGACATCCCGCCGCTGCTGGCGGCGCTGCGGGAGCCGGCCAACCACGAGGTCGCCATGGTCTGCGGCCGCCGCCGGCGCCGCCAGGACTCCTGGCTGAAGCGCATCTCCTCGCGCATCGCCAACGGCGTGCGCCGTCGCCTGCTGCGCGACGAGACTCTCGACACCGGCTGCGGCCTGAAGGTCTTCCGCCGCGAACTGTTCCTGCGCCTGCCGTGGTTCGATCACATGCATCGCTTCCTCCCGGCGCTGGCGCGCCGCGAAGGCGCGAAGGTCATCAGCATGGACGTGCGCCATCGCCCGCGCACGCGCGGCAGGTCGAAGTACGGCGTGCACAACCGTCTGTGGGTGGGCATCGTCGATCTGATCGGCGTGATGTGGCTGCAGCGCCGCGGCAAGGTGGTAGTCAGCGACGAGATGGAGAACCGATGAACATCGACGACCTTCTGGGTGTGCTGGGACTGCTGCACGACAAGTGCGGAAACCTGCTCACCGGACACGAGATCACCTGGATCGGAATCGGCTTCGTCGGTCAGACGTTGTTCTTCTGCCGATTCCTGCTGCAATGGCTGGCCAGCGAAAAGGCACGGCGCAGCGTCATCCCGACCGCCTTCTGGTACTTCAGCATCGGCGGCAGCCTCATACTGCTCGCCTACGCCTTTCATCGCGCCGACCCGGTATTCATCGTCGGCCAGCTTCTCGGCTGCTTCATCTACCTGCGCAACCTGCAGCTCATCGCGCGCGAGAGCCGCCGCCAGGTCTGACCGGGCGCCCGCCCCCCACGGCCGCCCGTTTCGCCCTTGTGCGCCGCGGGCCGCGCATCATGTAGAATGGCCGGCCGGCTCCAGGACTCCGATCGCGCCGCTGCGATCGGCCGCCAACCGAACCCTCATCATGTCGACAACCGTGAACGAAGCCCGCCGGCAGCGCCTCGCGCAACTGCCGTCTCTCCTCGAGCAGCGCATCCTCATCCTCGATGGCGCCATGGGCACCGTGATCCAGCGCTACGGGCTCGCCGAGGACGACTACCGCGGCACGCACGCGAGGCCGTCGCCCGCCTGCCCTGCCTGCGACCTGCACGATCATCCGCACGCCCTGAAGGGCGACAACGAGCTGCTGGTGCTCACCCGGCCGGAGGTGATCGAGGAGATCCACGCGCACTACCTGCAGGCCGGCGCCGATATCGTCGAGACCAACACCTTCGGGGCCACGGCACTCGCGCAACAGGACTTCTTCATCCCGCACGAGGGGCGCAAGTCGCAGGCCTTCTTCGACGACGTGCTCGCCGACGCGAGGCTCGCAGCGCTGGTCCGACAGATCAACCTCGAGGCGGCGCGCCTGGCGCGCAGGGCGGCCGACCGCGTCGCCGGGGAGAGCGGCCGTCCACGATACGTCGCCGGGGCGATCGGACCGACCACCGTGAGCGCCTGCACGGTCGTCGACGTCAACGACCCGGGTTTCCGGCCCATCAACTTCCAGCAGCTGCGCCGCGCCTATGCCGATCAGGCCCGCGCGCTGATCGAGGGCGGCGTGGATCTGCTTCTGGTGGAGACGATCTTCGACACGCTGAACGCCAAGGCGGCGCTGTTCGCCATCGACGAGATATTCGAGGAGACCGGCGTGCGGCTGCCGATCATGATCTCCGGCACCATCACCGATCGCGCCGGCCGCACGCTGAGCGGCCAGACGGTGGAGGCCTTCTGGAACTCGGTGCGGCACGCGCGCCCGCTCACCATCGGCCTGAACTGCGCGCTCGGCCCCGACCTGATGCGGCCATTCATCGAGGAGCTGGCCACCAAGGCAGACACCTTTCTCTGCGCCTACCCCAACGCCGGCCTGCCGGATCCGCTGCTGCCGACGGGCTTTCCCGAGACCCCCGAGACCCTGGCGCCGCAGATCCGCGAGTGGGCCCAGGCGGGATTCCTGAACATCGTCGGCGGCTGCTGCGGCACGACACCCGAGCACATCGCCGCCATCGCCGAGGCGGTGAGCGACGTCGCACCGCGCGCCGTCCCGCAGGTCGAGCGTCACTGCCGCCTGAGCGGCCTGGAGGCGCTGACCATCACGCGCGAGACCAACTTCGTCAACATCGGCGAGCGCACTAACGTCGCCGGCTCGCCGAAGTTCGCCGAGCTGATCAAGGGCGGCAACTTCGAGGCGGCGGTGGAGATCGCCAAGCAGCAGGTCGAGAACGGCGCGCAGATCATCGACGTGTGCATGGACGAGGGCATGCTCGACTCCGAGGAATGCATGCGCCGGTTCCTCAACCTCGTCGCCGCCGAGCCCGATATCGCCCGGGTGCCGGTGATGATCGACTCCTCGAAATGGTCGGTGCTGGAGACCGGCCTGCAGTGCCTGCAGGGCAAGGGCATCGTCAATTCCATCAGCCTGAAGGAGGGCGAGGAGCAGTTCGTCCAGCACGCGCGCCTGCTGCGCCGCTACGGCGCCGCGGCGGTGGTCATGGCTTTCGACGAGAACGGCCAGGCCGACACCACGGAGCGCCGCTTCGCCGTGTGCAAGCGTTCCTACGAGATCCTCACCCAGAGGGTAGGTTTCCCGCCCGAGGACATCATCTTCGACCCCAACGTGCTCACCGTCGCCACCGGCATGGAGGAGCACAACAACTATGCGCTCTCCTTCTTCGAGGCCACGCGCGAGATCAAGCATCACCTGCCGCACGCATTGGTCTCCGGCGGGCTGAGCAACGTCTCCTTCTCGTTCCGCGGCAACAACCCGGTGCGCGAGGCGATGCACGCGGCCTTCCTGTATCACGGCATCAAGGCCGGCATGGACATGGGCATCGTCAACGCCGGACAGCTCGGCATCTACGAGGAGATCCCGAAGGACCTGCTGGAGCGCATCGAGGACGTGCTGCTCAATCGCCGCCCCGACGCCACCGAGCGGCTGGTGGAGATCGCCGAGACCTTCAAGGGCGCGGCCAAGGCCAGGACCGAGGACATGGCCTGGCGCAAGGCGCCGGTCGCCGAGCGCCTCAAGCACGCCCTCATCAAGGGCATCACCGACTACATCGACGAGGACACCGAGGAGGCCCGCGCCCAGCTCGGCCGTCCGCTCGCGGTGATCGAGGGGCCGCTCATGGCCGGCATGAACGTGGTCGGCGATCTCTTCGGCGCCGGCAAGATGTTCCTGCCGCAGGTGGTGAAGAGCGCCCGGGTGATGAAAAAGGCGGTCGCTTATCTCATCCCGTTCCTCGAGGCCGAGAAGGCCGCCAACCCGGGCAGCCGCAGCGCCGGGCGCATCGTGCTGGCGACCGTCAAGGGCGACGTGCACGACATCGGCAAGAACATCGTCGGCGTGGTGCTCCAGTGCAACAACTTCGAGGTCCTCGACCTGGGGGTCATGGTGCCCTGCGAGAAGATCCTGCAGGCGGCCAGGGACTTCAACGCCGATCTCATCGGCCTGTCCGGACTCATCACGCCTTCGCTCGACGAGATGGTGCACGTGGCTAGGGAGATGCAACGCCTGGAATGCAGACTGCCGTTGCTCATCGGCGGCGCCACGACTTCCAAGGCGCACACGGCGGTCAAGATCGAACCGCACTATCGCGAACCCGTCGTGCACGTGCTCGACGCCTCGCGCGCCGTCGGCGTGGCCACCAGCCTCATCAGCGCCGATCTGCGAAACGATTTCGTCGCCAAGACCCGCGCCGAGTACGAGGCGATGCGCGAGCGCCATCGCAACAAGCAGAGTCGCGTCGAATGGCTCACCATCGAGGAGGCGCGGGCCAACAAGCCGCGTATCGACTGGTCCGGCTACCGGCCGCCGAGACCGAGGCAGCCGGGCATACGCGTCTTCGATGATTATCCGCTCGCGGAGCTGCTCCCCTACATCGACTGGACGCCGTTCTTCGTGTCCTGGGAGCTCGCTGGCCGGTATCCGCGCATCCTCGAGGACGAGGTCGTCGGCCAGGAGGCGCGCAAGCTGTTCGCCGACGCACAGGCGATGCTGAAGCAACTCGTCGCGGAGAAGTGGCTGACCGCCCGCGCGGTGATCGGGCTGTTTCCGGCCAACACCGTCGGCGAGGACGACATCGAGCTGTACACCGACGACACCCGCCGCGGCGAGCTGATCGTTCTGCACTCCCTCCGGCAGCAGCAGAAGAAGCCGGAGGACCAGCCCAACTTCGCGCTCGCGGATTTCATCGCGCCGAAAGAGTCCGGCGTCCCCGACTACATCGGCGCCTTCGCCGTCACCACCGGAATAGGGATCGAGGAGCACATCGCCCGTTTCCAGGGCGCCCACGACGACTACAGCGCGATCATGCTGAAGGCGCTGGCGGATCGGCTGGCCGAGGCCTTCGCCGAGCGCATGCACGAGCGCGTGCGCAAGGAGTTCTGGGGCTACGTATCCGACGAGGCGCTCGACAACGAGGCGCTGATCGAGGAGAGGTATCAGGGCATACGCCCCGCTCCCGGCTATCCCGCCTGTCCGGATCACACCGAGAAGGCGCTGTTGTGGAAGCTCATCGATCCGGAACGCAATGCCGGCATCCGGCTCACCGAGAGCTTCGCCATGTACCCGGCAGCGTCGGTGAGCGGCTGGTATTTCTCCCATCCTCAGTCCCGCTATTTCGGGCTGGGCAAGATCAACGTCGACCAGGTTCAGGACTACGCCCGCCGCAAGGGGATGGACGTGAAGACCGTCGAGCGCTGGCTCTCGCCGGTGCTCGGCTACGACACCGAGTAGAGAGCCGCTTCATGAGATCCCTGCCGGCGCCGTGTCCGGCAGGGATTCGTCATCCAGGCTTGCACGCGCCTCGCAGGCGGCCCTCGCCAGCCTGGCAGCCCGGCTAGGGCATTTCGTAGTCGCCCTCGAACACGTCCCAGGCCACGCCGTCGGCGACGCTGGTGTACGTCCAGACTCCCTTGCCCCTGATCCCGGCATACTTGCCGCTGCCGCCCGTGAATTCCCAGGTGCCCTTGTAGACCGGAGGATTGGCCTCCGTGTCCGCAAACTTCGCGTACACCTTCGATCCGTCCGCCATGGTGAAGGTCTTGTAGCCGCCGGAGACCATCCCGCCGGAATCCGACATGTAGATCACCTGGTAGCGCGCCTTGTCGAGCAGACCGCTGCCGGCGTCGTTGAACATCACCCCGTCCTCCTGCATCTGATAGATGACGTGCTCTGGCTGTTCCTTGACCTTGATCGTTTCGTTCTTCGTCACGACCAGGGCCGCGTGCCCCCTGAACTTGCCCTTCTCTCCCGCCACTGCCGCACCGCAAAAACCCAGCGCAAATGCCGCCAGCAACACTCCGGCACGGCCACCACGGTATGCTCGATGACGATTCATGACTACCTCCCGGTCGTTCTCTGCCGCGATTCGATGTCGGGTACGTGCGCGCAACGCGCACGGTGATCCCTTGCAGCTGATAGTGGCATCGGGACCGTGGCCGGCCTAGTATGTAACAGTAACCGCATGTCCGGCCGGCGGACGGCGCCAGTCCCAGTCCCAGACGACGGCGTCGGCCAGAGGATCTGCCCATGGACGTCAGGAAACGCGCCTGGAATGCCGACGAGCGCGCCGCCGTTCTCCTCGAACTCGACCGTGTGCTGGCGAGTGACTCCTTTTCGCAGTCACCGCGGCGTCGCCGTTTTCTCGAGTTCATCATCGGCGAGACGCTGGCCAGTCGCGGCGAACAGCTGAAGGGCTACCGCATCGGGGTGGAGGTATTCGGAAAGCCGCCGTCCTTCGATCCGGTACTGGACCCGGCAGTGCGGGTCGAGGCCGGCCGCCTGCGGGACCGCCTGCGCGAGTACTACAGCGAGCAGGGCCTGACCGATCCCGTCGTCATCAACCTGCCCAAGGGTTCGTACACGCCGGAATTCGAGTTCCGTCCGCCGCCAACGACAGCGTCGATCGCGAGCGCATCCACCGCAGCGGCGGACACCGGCTCCGCCGCCGCGACCGCCAAGCCGACCCTCGCGGTGCTGCCGTTCCGCAACGTCGGCGACGATCGCGAGCACGACTACCTCGCGGACGGCCTCACCGATACATTGATTACCGATCTCTCGAAGGTCTCCGGCCTGGTCATCGTCTGCCGGCAATCCTCCTTCGCGTATCGCGACAGCGACGTTCCGCTGACGGAGATCGCGCGCCGCTTCTCCGTTCGTTATCTCGTCGTCGGCAGCGTGCAGCGGGCGGCCCACCGACTGCGCATCGCTGCCCGCGTCATCGACAGCGCGACGGACACGACGATTTGGGCGGAACGATATGACCGCGAGTTGGGCGATCTCTTCGCCATCGAAGACGATGTCAGCAGAAACATCGTGCAGGCCATGAGGATCAATCTCACTCCGCACGAGGCCGCGCGCCTGGGCCGCGGCGGCACCTCTACTCTCGCGGCGCATGAATCCCTGCTCCGCGGACTCGAGCGCTTCTGGGTATACACGGACGAGTCCGAGGAGGAGGCTCGTCAACTGTTCACGCGGGCGATCGAACTCGACCCCGGCTATGCTTCGGCCCATGCGTGGCTCGCTCGCGTTCTGATCTGCCGGTGGTGGTGCCAGTACCGCACACAGGTCTCGACGCTCGAAAAGGCATTCGAGTCCGCGACCGCTGCCGTCAGGCTCGACGAACATTTGCCGCTCGCTCAGTCCATGCTGGGTTGGGTCCAGCTCTGGCGCAAACAAGGGGATGCGGCCGTTACGGCAGGCAGAGCGGCGGTGGCTCTGGATCCCAACGGTGCCGACGCCCATGTCTTCCTCGCCATCAGCCTGGCTGCGACGGGACACGCGGAGGAGGCCCTGCGCACTGTCGAAAAAGGCATGCGGCTCAGTCCGCACCCGTCGACATTCTTCCAGTGGGCGCTCGGGCAGTGCTATTTCGTGCTGGAAGACTATGACCAGGCGATTGCCGCGCTGGAACGCGGCCGGGAGCTTGCTTTCGATTTCCTCTGCAACCAGGTCTTCCTCTGCCTCATCTACACTGATCTCGGTCACCCCGCGAAGGCGCGGACCGCGAGGGAAGAGGTCTTGCAGATCACCGCGGGGTGCACGCCGCCGATCCGCGAGATGTATATCGATCCCGCATTGCTGCGCCGTTACCGCCGGCTGGCGGAGCGAGCCGGCCTCCAGTAGCCGATCCTGGCACAGACAGGGTCGAACTCGCTCCCCCGGGGCTATCTCATCGCGGTCGCGCGGGCCGAGGGCCTCCTTGCCACCACCTTCACCCGGACCTTGGCGAGGCCCTGATCGATCATTTCGATCCGCCGCGCCGCGGCCCGCGAAAGGTCGATGACGCGCTCGCCGACGTACGGCCCGCGATCGTTGATCCGGACGCGCACGGATTTGCCGTTCTCGATGTTAATGACATCGGCGATGGTGCCGAGCGGCAGGGTGCGATGCGCCGCGGTCAGCGCATGCTGATTGAAGATCTCGCCGTTGGCCGTCTGCCGGCCGTGGAAGCGCGGTCCGTACCAGGAGGCAGTCCCGACCTGCTCTCCCGCTGCCGGCGTCGCCGTCGCGCTGGCGGGCTCGAGTGTCATTGTCAGTGCCGAGGTCGTCAGCACGGCGGCGCACGCGACGGCGAGCGCGCCGGTCTCCGCAAGGGCGCTCAAGGGCGGCTTCGTCCGGGCATCGAATGCATCACAGGCGATGGTGTGCATGTGCAATCCTCCTCTCGTTGGCGTTTCACTAAATGGAAGGCGACGTTGCGCGTCTGGTTGTCGTGCGCGTCGGTGCGCGCCTGGCCGCATCCGTCTTTTTTTTTTGACACCCCTGCACGGGAGGCGATCCGCGTGAGATGTGTGCCGACCGTCACCGAAAGGGCGCCAACCGGCCCGCGCCGTTACGCCACGGTTCAGCTTTTCGGCCACGACGCGCATCCGTCGTTTCCCCGGGCCGTCAGCCACACCCCGGGCGGCGTCCATCTTGATCCGGGCCATTGCCGGCGGTGCGGAAACGGGCGTTAAATGAATCCCGCATCCGCCGGCGACACCGCCGGCACATCGAGGGTGCGGAGATCCATGTCATCGAGGAGGAATCATGATTGACTCACGAGGCATAATGCTCGGCATCGCCGCCAGCCTGTTGGTCGCTGGCAGCTACGTCGTCGCGCAGGAGGACGAACACGAGGACCATCAGCCCGACCCGCAAACTCAGCAGAGCGATGCCGATGCGGCCAACCCAGGCGTCGGGCCGATGGGCCCGGGCATGATGCGGGGCATGCGGGGCGGCGGCATGAAACACTGCCCCATGATGCAGGGAGGCATGGGTGGCGGAATGATGAGCGGCGGAATGATGGACCGCATGATCCACATCCCCAAGCTGCCGCCGGGCAACGAGAAACTGCAGCTCATGATGCAGGCGGAGATCCTGCAGAAAGTCGGCGAGGTGCAGGCCAAGTATGCCGCGCAGATCAAGGAGCCGGGAACGCCCGCGCAGTGACACCTCTGCCGATGATCTGACTGTGAAACGGGCTCGGCGTCCGGGCGAGCCGCCGGGCCCGCCGCCTTACCGGGATCGCTTCGCACGTTCACCGTGTCGTTCAGGTTGAACCTGCGGTCCGTTCAGCTCCGGCCATCCGCTTGATCCGCGTCAGGCAAAGTCAAAGGCTCCATGAACCTCCCGCACCCCTGCGAGTCTTATCTGGTGTTCAATTGCTGGCGGTGCAAGGAGCACGCGATGGCGCGGTTGAGATTCCTGACGCTTGCGGCGGTCATGCTTGCGGTGGGCCTGAGCGGCCCGGCCTGGGCCGATCGGCGCGGGCATGGCCGATCGCACGGCCATGGTCATGGCTACCATTCCGGCCACCACCACGTCCACGGCGGCACGCGATTCGGCTTTTACTTCGGGCTGCCTCTGTACTGGGGCGGCTATCCCTACGACTACTACCCGTACTACCGGCGAAACGTCTACATCATCGAATCCCCGCCCGTCTACATCCAGCGGCCGCCGCCCGTCTACGTGCAACAGCCGACCAGCTATTGGTACTACTGCCAGGACCCTGCGGGCTACTACCCCTACGTGCAGAGCTGCCCGACGCCCTGGATGAAGGTGCTGCCGCAGACCCCGTGACGGCAGACACCGGCCCCGACGATTACATGGAGGCAAGTCAATGATTCGATTTTCCAAGTTGTGCCCGATGGCTGCGCTCGCCGCGCTGGCCGGCTGCGCGACCATACCGGACGGACCGAGTGTGGCGGTGATGCCGGGGACCTCCAAGAGCTTCGAGCAGTTCCGCGAGGACGACGCCGTCTGCCGCATGTACGCGGACCAGTCCATCGGCAAGAGCGCGCAGAAGGCGGCGTCGGACAGTGCCGTGTCGAGCGCGGCGGTCGGCACCGCGATCGGCGCCGCCGCCGGCGCCCTCATCGGGGCGGCGACCGGTGACCCGGGCGCGGGCGCGGCCATCGGCGCGGGCGGCGGATTGATCGTGGGCAGCGCCTACGGCTATGACGCGTATGGCAGGTCCGGCACGACGGTGCAGGATCGCTACGACATCGCGTACATGCAGTGCATGTACGCCAAGGGCAACCAGGTGCCGATGTCCAGCTACGGCAGCTACGAGCTGCAGCAACCGCCGGTCAGCACCTATACGCCCCCTCCGCCTCCGGCCGGGACGCCCCCTCCCCCTCCGCCGGCGGGGACCCCGCCGCCCCCGCCGCCCGACGCAGCGCAATGAGATCGGCCGGCCCTCGTGGCCGGTACGACCATCACGGCCCGGAAAGGCAGGAGGCCAGCGCCGGTCGGGCGCGGCCGCTCAGCGCTGCGCGAGGTAATCCTGCTCCAGCAACGGGATGAGGCGGTCCGCGATCGCGCGCAGAGTCTCCGGTCCCCAGTGGCCCTCGGGGGATTCGTCGAGTCCCTTATCGCCCACCCAGTCCCGGACCTCGACATAACGAAGCAGGCCGTCTCGGTTGAATTCCTCCACCTTGGCGGTGATGTAGCGGAACTTCTGCAACTGCCCGGGCACGGAGATCATCACCAGCCCCACACCCCTGCTCTTCAGGTCATTCGCGAATGCCTCGAGCAGCTCCACGTGGTTTCTCTCCGCCTTCGACACCTTGCCGCTGGCGCCTTCCCGGTTCTCCATCGCCGCGGCCACCGCCTCTTCCCGCTGCGAGATCTTGTATGCCACGTAGCGGGCGAAGACATAGAGCTGGCTCTTCTGTATCAGCCAGGAGTCCGGGAAGTACTTCTTGATGAACCTCTCGACCATGCCGAAATCATGCGGCGCGGACCGGAACACGAATCGACCGTCCACGAACTTCGCCACCGGGTAGTCGAGGTTCTCGGAAGGGTCGTTTGAGCAGAAGACCAGCACCACGACCCTGGGCTGGAAGACCTGGCCCAGCTCGTAGTAGCGGCGGATCTGCTGCGCCAGACCCCAGTTCTGGGTGGCGATGTTGACGACTCCGGCGCGTCCCGCGAATGCCCGCCGCATCGCCGCGCCCAGCTCGTCCTCGTCGCTCAGTCCGATGCCGAACGTGTAGGAATCGCCGAGCAGCAGCACGTTCGGGATCGGGTAGCTGCTCGAGACCTCGGGCTCCTCGCCCCGGTGCCCGAAGCGGTTGGTCGTGTACTCGAATCGCCATCGGCCCGGCAGCGTGTGCACGATGCGGCGATTGGGATAGTCGACCGGGCCGTAGTCCAGCGAGAAATGCTGGTTTGGATAGCGCGAGGGCCCCGGCTCGAACAGCCGTACCATGATCTCCCCCAGCGCGTAGCAGACCATGCCGACGATCACCATGCCTGCCAGGGCCACGCTCCAACTTCGACGGGGTCGACGTCCGTCCATTCTCAATCCAGTTCGAACCTGCTTTCGTACTGCTGTTTGAGCGCCGGGTTCTGGTTCTCCTTGCGCAACAGGCAATTCCCCACGGCCAGCAGCTCGATCTCCGTTCCCATGAAGCATCGGAAGGCGTCCTCCGGCGACCCCACGATGGGCTCGCCGCGGACATTGAAACTCGTGTTCACGACGACCGGGCATCCCGTGAGCTCGTTGAACCTCGAGATGAGCGCGTGGTAGCGGGGATTGGTGTGCGCATGAACGGTCTGGATCCGCGCCGAATAATCCACGTGCGTCACCGCCGGGATGTCGGAGCGCGGCACGTTGAGCCTGGCGATGCCGAAGAGCTTCTGCTCCGCCTCGCTCATCGCCCTGCGCCTGCGCTCGACCACGTCCGCGACCAGCAGCATGTAGGGACTGTCGCCGTCGAGTTCGAACCACTCGGCCACGCGCTCGCGCAGCACCGACGGCGCGAATGGCCGGAACGACTCGCGATACTTGACCTTCAGGTTCAGCACCGACTGCATGGTGGGCGAACGCGGATCGCCGAGTATCGAGCGGCCGCCGAGCGCGCGCGGACCGAACTCCATGCGTCCCTGGAACCACCCCAGCGCCTTCTCATCCGCCAGCCCGCGCGCACAGACATCGAGCAACGCGCTGTCGTCCAGTACCTCGAAATTCGCGCCTGCCGCCGTGAGACGCTCCTCGATGTCGCGCTGGGCGAAGGCCGGCCCGAGAAACGCGCCCTTCATGGCGTCCTGCGCGTGGACCTTCCGCGCCCCGCCGTTGTAGAGGTGGTAGCCGTTGAGCGCGGCGCCGAGCGCGCCTCCGGCATCGCCGGCGGCCGGCTGGATCCACAGCCCTCGGGCGATCCCGTCGCGCAAAACCTTGCCGTTCGCCACGCAGTTCAGGGCTACGCCGCCGGCCAGGCAGACGTTGCGGATCCCGGTCTCGGCGACGCCCGAGCCCACGAGTTTGCGCACGACGTCCTCCGTCACGCGCTGTATCGACGCGGCGAGATCCATCTCCCGCTGGGTAAGGGTGTCCTCCGCCTTGCGCGGCGGCCCCCCGAACAGCGCGTCGAACCGCGCGTTGGTCATGCGCAGGCCGGTGCAGTAGTCGAAATAGTCCATGTTGAGGCGAAAGGAGCCGTCCGCCTTGACGTCGATGAGATGGTCGTAGATCTGCTTGACGTAGCGCGGTTCGCCGTAGGGTGCCAGCCCCATGACCTTGTACTCGCCGGAGTTGACCTTGAAGCCGGTGTAATAGGTGAATGCGGAGTACAGCAGGCCGAGCGAATGCGGGAAGTGGATCTCCTTGTGGATCTTCAATTCGTTTCCCCGGCCGACCGCCAACGAGGTCGTCGACCACTCCCCGACGCCGTCCATCGTGAGCACCACGGCCTCCTCGAACGGAGAGGGGAAGAAAGCGCTGGCCGCGTGCGAGAGATGATGCTCGGAGAACAGCAGGCGGCTCTCCCAGTCGTACTCCGGGGCCCACCTGCCGAGTTCCTCCTTGAGCAGCGACTTCAGGAACAGCTTCTCCTGCAGCCAGATCGGCACCGCCATGCGGAAGGACGCGAATCCCCGCGGCGCGAAGGCCAGATAGGTCTCGAGCAGGCGCTCGAATTTCAGGAACGGCTTGTCGTAGAAGACGACGTAATCGACCTCCGCGAGCCGTATCCCCGCCTCGCGCAGGCAGTAGTCCACCGCATTGGCCGGGAAGCCCGAATCGTGCTTCTTGCGCGTGAAGCGCTCTTCCTGCGCCGCCGCCACGATGTCGCCGTCGTCGACGAGGGCCGCGGCGCTGTCGTGATACAGGGCGGAGATCCCGAGTATGCGCACGACGCCTCTCAGAACAGCGTGTAGATGAAGGGCGCCACCGCGGAGCCCTTCACCGCGATCATCAGGCCGCCCACCAGGAACATGACGATCACGATCGGCAGCAGCCAGAACTTCTTGCGCTCGCGCATGAACTCCCACAGCTCCCGGACGAACGACATATCAGTCACCTCTGTAAGGATCAGAACTGCCGATTGAGACTGCGCGGATCCGGTCCTTTCGGTTCGCGGACTATCCAGTAGCTCGGTGCATCCTTTGAGAACTTCAATCCAAGCAGGTCCTTGCCGATGAGCCTCATCAGCAGTCCGATGGGTACGATCGCGACCACGAACATCAGCCCCAGCACGATCGGGTTCACGACCCTGTGCAGGAGCAGGCCGAGCCGCATCCACAGTCTGTTCAGCGGCGCCAGTATGATGGGCACGGTGACGGCGACGGCCGCAAATATGGCGGCCACCGCCAGGGCCCACGGCCGCACCTCACCCCGTGAGTAAAGCGGCAGCAGCCCGATCACACAGAAAAATGCAGCGAAGATCAGACCGAAACTTCGGTTCGAGGAGCCCTTGATGGCCACCTCGTGGTGGGCGGAGAGCCTTTCGTGCGCCATGCTGCCATCATCTCCTTTTCCGGCCAGCCCTTCCGGCATGGTAGCCGGAAACACGTCGATAAGACTTCCTTAATTTTGGGCGCCACATCAACATTCCGGCACGCCGACAGGGTCGCCAATCATGCAATGCGGCAATCGCTGCCTTGTGCTGCGCCGCACTGTCGTGCATGCGGCCCCAGGGCCCGATGCGACGATGATGCGCGGGGTGCGCCGGGCGCTGCTTCGCGCGCATGAGCGGCATGTCGACACGGGGCCGGCCAGCCGGAAGATCAGTGGCAGGGCGCCGGGCGCGCGCATCGGCGCCGTCACGCCCTGGCCAAAAAATGATGTCGACCTGGCGGCCGCACCGGCCGTTCGGGGCTAGCGCCGCGTGAGCGCGGCGCGCGCGGCGGTGACGAGGCGCAGGGCCTCCTCCGGCGTGTCGGCGGCGGCGTTGATGTGACCCATCTTGCGGCCCGCGCGCGCCTCGGCCTTGCCATAGAGATGCAGCTTCACCTCAGGGATCGCGAGCGCGCGGTGCCATTGCGGCTCGCCGCCCTCCCACAACTCGCCCAGCAGGTTGGCCATCGCGGCAGCCGGACGCACCATCGCGGGCGAGCCGAGCGGCAGTCCGCACACCGCGCGCACCTGCTGCTCGAACTGGCAGGTGACGTGGCCATCGATGGTCAGATGGCCGGAGTTGTGCGGCCGGGGCGCGAGCTCGTTGACCATCACGCGCCCGTCGCTCTCCATGAAGAACTCCACGCACAGCACGCCGACCACCTCCAGCCCTTCCATCACGCTGCAGGCGATGTCCAGGGCATCCTTCACGGCGCGCGCCGGCAGGTCGTACGGCGTCACCGAGGTGTCGAGGATGTGGTTGGAGTGGGTGTTGACCATCGGGCCGTAGCACACGAGGCTGCCGTCCAGTCCGCGCGCGGCCACGACGGAGATCTCCTTCTCGAACGCCACGAAGGCCTCCAGGATGCACTCCTGGCGCCTGAGCGCCTGCCACGCCGCCTCGGCCTCGTCGGCCTTGCGGATCACGACCTGGCCCTTGCCGTCATAGCCGAAGGCCGCGGTCTTGAGCACCGCCGGCGTGCCGAGCTCGACCACCGCGGCCAGGAGCTCCTCCTGCGTGCTCACGTTGCGGAACGGCGTCACCGGGATGGCGTTGTCGCGCAGCCAGCCCTTCTCGCGCGCGCGGTTCTGGGCGACGTGCAGCACCTGCCCCGCCGGCCGCACCGGCGCATGCTTTGCCGCCGTCTCGGCGGTCATCGCCGGCACGTTCTCGAACTCGAAGGTGACCGCCGCGACGCCCTGCGCGAACCTCGCGATGGCGTCGAGGTCCTGGTACTCCGCCGAGATCTCCAGGTCCGCGACCTGCCCGGTGGGCGTATCGTACTCGGGCGAGAGCACGTGCACCCGGTAGCCGAGCCTGCGAGCGGCGATCGCGAACATGCGTCCGAGCTGGCCGCTGCCGAGCACGCCGAGCGTGGCGCCTGGCAATATGATCTGCCGCTCGCTCACGGGAGTTTTTCCTCCAGCACCCGCTGCGTCTGGGCGGCGCGGAACTGGCCGAGCTTGTCCCGTAGGCGGGCGTCGGAATTGGCGAGCATGGCCACCGCCAGCAGCCCGGCGTTGCGCGCCCCCGCCTCGCCGATGGCCACCGTCGCCACCGGAACGCCTGCCGGCATCTGCACGATGGAGAGCAGGGAATCCAGGCCCTTTAGGGCCTTGCTCTGCACCGGCACGCCGATCACCGGAAGCAGCGTGTGCGCGGCCACCATGCCGGGCAGGTGCGCCGCGCCGCCGGCCCCGGCGATGATGACCTGCAGGCCTCGCTTCTCCGCCTCGCGCGCGTATTGCGCGAGCAGCTCGGGGGTGCGGTGCGCGGAGACGACGCGGCACTCGTGGTCTACACTGAACTCTGAGAGAATGTCCGCGGCCAGCCGCATGGTCTCCCAGTCGGACCGGCTGCCCATGATGACGCCTACGCGTGGTGACTCGGCCATGGTGCTGTCATCCCGCTGAAAAAAGGCGACATTATCCTGAAAGCGGCCGCCGCTGTCGAACGGGACCGCATGGTTGATCCGGATCAGGGACCGGATCGCCCGAAAAGGTAGCTTCCTGTATCGAGGAGGCTCTGAGCAAGCCCATCCTGGACTTCTCGGAGCACGGTCGGCACGAAGTGTCATTCTCGCCGACGTTCGTTTTCAATGGCCTGCGGCCATCGAAGATGGCGGTGCATCCATGCACCGCAGGAAGCTCGCCTTTTGCAGAGCTTCCCTAATTCAACTTCTGCGTTCGATGGAGGAGATTGCATGCGTCAGTGGGTGGTGGTTGCCGATTCCGCACGGGCCCGTTTCTTCTCCCGCATGGGGGCCGAGGGCCAGTTGCAGGAGCTGGCCGATCTCGTCAACCCCGACGGCAGGAAGCCCACGCGCGAACTCGCGCAGGACCGGCCGGGCCGCTCGTTCAGCCCCGCAAGCGGATCGGTGCACCACTCTTATGAGACGCGCAACGACCCCGACGAACATCAGATGCAGATGTTCGCCCACGAGGTCGCCGAGCGGATCGACGAGGCGCGTGCACAGGGTCAGTTCGAACAACTGATCATCGTCGCCGCGCCGCGCTTCCTCGGCGAGCTTCGCAAGCGGTTGAGCGCCAACTCGGTCGACCGGATCGTCAAGACGCTCAATCAGGACCTGGTGCGCCTGGATCCGACGGCCATCAGCACTCACCTGCGGACGGCGAGTGAATAATGCGGGATCTCCGGGCCTGCGTCGCGGCGGCCGTAAGGCCCCGGTTCTGTTCCGCCCCCCGGACGGGGGCGGTGTTCCCACCGGCTTGGACGCCAAGCAACGCAATTCGAGGAGGTCCACACCATGACGACGACTGACACGTCGAAGTCCATGACCGAGGTGACCGAGTTCATGGACCGCACTATGCGTCTGGCTGAGACTCAGTGGCGGGCGTGGGGCGATCCCGGGAGCTTCGGCACCTTGTACCAGATGGCTTTCGACGCCTGGAAGAACTGGATGGAGCTCCAGCTTTCGATGATGGACGCGTGCTGGAAGATGAGCTGCCTGTCGTTCGACAATCCGCTTTTCAAGGCCGGCACGACGGCGCTGAAAACCGGGGTGGATTCGTTCCACGACGATCAGAGCAAGGTGCAGGTGACACTGAAGAAGGTCGCAGCGAGCTGATTTCACGTCCCGTCGCGGCGGCGGACCCCACCGGCCGCCGCCGCCCGTTTCCCTCCCCCGCCTCATTGCCGCCGGCAAGCCCGGCAAAGTGGCCCTCACCGCGTGCATGCGGAAGTTGCTGACCATCCTCAACGCCATCGTCCGCGACCGCAGCGTCCGGGATCCCGCTCTTCATCTCAGCAGTTGACGACCAACACAGTTGCTCACTCGCCGATGACGGCCGCCAATCGCTCGGCTGCCTCTGCGACCCCGCGCGGCGGCACCACCGGTCGGGCCGGCATGGCCCACAACTGCCGAAGCCGCGCCATGACCGCGCCGGTCGCGAGCGCCGCCCGCTCGAGCGCCAGGCAGCGCGCGTGCTGCGCCAGCCAGCTGACGAGGCAGGGCGATTCCGGCCATCCCTCGCGCTCCACGTAAAGAACTGGTATGGCGTTGCACGCGGCCTCGGCAAACCCACCGTATCCCGGCTTCGTGATCAGCGCATCGCAACTCGTCACGACATCGATGTAGGGCATGCCGGCTCGATCGAGCGGCGTCATGTCCGGACGCTGCGGGCAGTCGCTGCCGCCCACCAGCCAGTGCACACCCTCGGATCGGGGCCAGCGCGCCAGCGGCAGCGGCGTGGGGACCCCGCCCATGAACACGGCCACCACGCGCGTGTCGGGTGGGAGACCCAGGCACGACTTCAGGCGCGCCGGATCGCGCCGGCCGGTGCGCGCGATCGGGCCCACCTCGAGCGTGTTGGCCAGCGCCGGCATCGGCATGCTCGGCGCCGGGCGGATGAAGGCATGTGCGCAGGCATAGGCCTCGAGCAGGCGCGCGTGCACGTCCGCAGCCCCCGGCAAGGCCGCGCAATACGCCAGGTAGATCTCCGCCCAGTTCAGCGAGCACAGCGCGATCGCCGGGCAGCCGTAGCGGCGCGCCGCGAGCAGCGGAATGTAGGGCACGTTGCCGAGCAGCAGCGACGGACGGTGCTGGCGCAGTCGATGCAGCGACGCCTCGACATCCTCCTCCCAGCGCCCGAGCTGGGCGAGGTAGCGGACGTGGCTCGCGGGCGCGTCGACGTCCAGGGAGTCGTGCATGACCATGCCGAAGTCCGTGGCGCATTCCACGTGCTCGAACGGGACGTGAAAGTGGTCCGAGAGCACCGCGCGCGGCGCGGCGGACTCCACGACCACGCGCAAATCCGGCCGGGGCGCGCACAGCGCGTTGACCACGGGGGCGGTCTGGGCGATGTGTCCGTAGCCGTGATAGGTGAGCGCGACGTACAGGGTTCGTGTCCGCATCAGCCTTCCAGGTCGCGGTAGAAACCGGTGACCTCCTCGCGATCGTGATAGAGCTGCCGGAACGCGAGGTCGAACTTGCGCCCGGCCAGCGCACGCTCGATGGTGACGCGCGCCTGCATCACCGCCTCGTAGCGCCGCTTCATCGGCAGCTTCAGGTTGAAGACGGCGTGCCGGCACCAGGACTGGGCGAACCACTGGCTCATGCACTGCGCCACGCGCGAGGGCTGCTCGACGATGTCGCAGACCATCCAGTCCACTTTCCCGCGCGGGCGGAATTCGAAGCCGTCCTCCCGCCGGTGCTCGACCAACCCGGTCGCGATCGCGGCCGGCGCCAGCCGGCCATTGTCCACGGCGATCACCCTCAGGCCGCGGCGAGCGAGAAGCCAGCTCCATCCGCCCGGCGCCGCGCCGAGATCGACGGCGAGCATGCCGGGCTTCAGGCTGCGGCGGCGTTGCTCCTCGGTGAGAAACACGAGCAGCGCCTCCTCGAGCTTCAGCACCGAGCGGCTCGGGGCCGCGCGCGGCATGCGCAGGCGCGGAATGCCCATGGGCCAGGGCGAGCTCTCGCGCGGGTCCGCATAGCCGAGGTAGGCGCTCGTCGAAGCGGCAAGAAAGACGTGCAGGCGGGGCAGTCCGGCATCCTGCCGCAGCAGCCCGCTCGTCGTGAGAGCCGCTCGCAGGTGACGCTCCAGGCCGCGGCACAGCGGCATCAGCGGACGCGTCTCGACCGCATCGGCGGTCTCCACCCACACCTCGCTCACGCGCTGGCGCAAACCGGCGGCCGCGGTCAGGATCGGGCTCACCCGATCGCCGGCGGAAAGGTCCGGAAGCCACGCCCGTGCGAGCCAGGTCTGCCGGGCGAACACCGGCCACGGCGCGAGCAGCGCGCGCAGTCGCTCCTCCTGGCCGTCGGATCCGGTGGCGCGGATGGTAACGTACCCGGCCCCCGGGAGCGACGCGCCCGGCAACGGCCCCATGCCGCGCGCCAGCGCCCGCTGCACGAATTCCTCGCGGCAGTCGCGCTCGAAGCCGGCGCGGCAGGAGCACACAATCTCGCTCATGCGGCGATAGAATAGCGCCGGATTCCGCGAGCGCCCGCTCGAGGATCGCGAATCAGCGCCCGTACGCCGGCCGCCCCCCGTTTCGCCCGATGCATCCGGACCCGGACCGAACACGCCGGCGTGCGATGGCGCGCCGAGGGACGCCCAGACGATTTCGCCCCTGGCGATGGATCGCCGCGGCGTTGTGCGTCTTCCTGGTGATGACGGCGGGCCCGGTGCTGGTCTTGCGACATCTCGATCCGCCCACCAGCGCCTTCATGCTGCGGGCGAAATGGCAGGCAATGCGCGACGGCCGCGAGGACTACCGAACGCGCTACGTGTGGCTCGATTGGGACAAGCTCTCTCCCAATGCAGCGCTGGCGGTGATCGCCGCCGAGGATCAGCTCTTCCCCTACCACGCCGGCTTCGACCTCAGGGCCATCCGCAAGGCGTGGCAGCGCAATCGGCGCGAGGGGACCGTGCGCGGCGCCAGCACCATCTCGCAGCAGGTCGCGAAGAACCTGTTCCTCTGGCCGGGCAAGAGCATGTTTCGCAAGGGGCTCGAGGCGTGGTTCACGGCGCTGATCGAGATGACCTGGAGCAAGCGCCGCACCCTGGAGGTGTACCTGAACATCGCCCAGTTCGGCGACGGGGTCTACGGCGTGCCGGCGGCGTCCACCTATCTCCTGCGCCGCGCGCCCGGCTCGCTCAGCGCCGGCGACGCCGCATTGCTGGCCGCCGTGCTTCCCAACCCGGTGCGTCTGCGCGCCGAGGCGCCGTCCGCCTACGTCCTGGATCGCCGCGCCTGGATCATGCGGCAGATGCGGCAGCTGGGCGGCGTGGCCTATCTCGAGCAGCTCTAGGCGCGGGCGCCGCCGCTCAGGCGGTCGCAAGCCGGCTGTGACGAACCGAGTAGCCGAAATAGATCACCATTCCGATCGCCAGCCAGATGATGAACCGCTCCCAGGTGTGCACCGGCAGGAAGGCCATCAGCGCGCCGCACGACAGCGCCCCCAGCAGCGGGAAGAGCGGGCTCCACGGCGTAACGAACGGACGATGCATGTCGGGCCGGGTCCGGCGCAGCACGATGACGCCGATGCAGACCATCACGAAGGCCGCCAGCGTACCGATGTTCACCAGCTCGGCCAGCTCGCCCAGCGGGATGAAGCCGGCAATCACCATCATCACCACGCCGCAGATGGTGATCACGCGCACCGGCGTCTGCGTGCGCGGATTGACGTGGCCGAGATAGGGCGGCAGCAGGCCGTCGCGCCCCATCGCGAAAATGATGCGCGTCAACCCGTAATAGAGCACCAGCATCACGGTGGTCAGTCCCATGAAGGCGCCGGTCGCCACCAGCGCCGAGGCCCAGCGCACGCCGACCTGCTCCAGCGCGTAGGCCACCGGATAGGAGACGTTGAGCGAGGTGTAGGGCACCATGCCGGTCAGGAGACCCGAGACCGCGATGTAGATGAGCGTGCAGAACAGCAGCGAGCCGATGATACCGATCGGCAGATCGCGCTTCGGATTGCTCGCCTCCTCCGCGGCCGTAGACACGGCGTCGAAGCCGACGTAGGCGAAGAATACCAGCGAGGCGCCGGCGAGCACGCCGATGGGCCTGCCGTCCTCGCCGTGGCCGAACCAGCCGAACGGCATGAACGGCGACCAGTTCTCGGGATGGACGTTGAACACGGCCACCGCGAGGAACACGGCAATCGTGGCCAGCTTGATGGCAACGGCGATCGCGTTGGTGCGCGCGCTCTCCTTCACCCCGATGATGAGCAGCACCATCAGCAGGAACACGATCCCCACCGCGGGCAGGTTCACGTACCCGCCCATGGACGGCGCCCTGGTCCACATCTCCGGGATGGTGAACCCCATCAGCCCGAGCACCTTGCCGAAGTAGCCCGACCAGCCGTTGGCCACGGCCGCGACCGCCACGCCGTACTCCAGGATCAGGTCCCAGCCGATGATCCAGGCGAAGATCTCGCCGAAGGCGGCGTAGCTGTAGCCGTAGGCGCTGCCGCATCCGCCCACGCTCGATGACAGCTCGGCGTAGGACAGCGCCGCGAAGGTGCAGGCGATGCCCGAGACGATGAAGGAGAGGACCACTGCCGGGCCGGACTGGGTGGCCGCGGCGATGCCGGTCAGCACGAAGATTCCGGTGCCGATGATGGCGCCGACGCCGAGCAGGGTCAGGTCGAAGGCCGTCAGGCAGCGCCGCAGCCCGCTGTGCCCATGGGTGTCCGGCGTCAGATGCTTGGTACGGAAGATATTGTTCACGTTATGGATTCCCCGCGGTGTAACGCCCCTCCGCGAGTGTAACGCGAACGCGCGCGCACAAGAAGGCTGACGGAAATGCGCCCCTGCCCCCCTCCTTCGCCGAGCAGGGCCATCGGCCGGGGGGGGCAGCGGCCCGGCGCCGTCCTCGACGTCGAGCCCTCGGGCGGACCGGGGGCCCAGCCCAAGGTCAAGAAAGGGCCGATACGGCCGATAGATTCCGAGGTTATCTGCGAGCCGGATGTGGGGGGGCAAGGGAAAATGAACGTCATCGGTGGGATCATCGTGATGATGAGCTGCATCCTGTCGGGCTTCGTCCTGTCAGGCGGGCACATCGGCGCCATCATCCAGCCACTGGAACTGCTGGTCATCCTCGGCGCGGCGATCGGCGCCTTCATCATCTCCAATCCCTTCAAGGTCATCAAATCGGTGCTGAAGGGTTTCGGGGCCCTGCTCAAGGGCTCCAAGTACAAGAAGCCGCTGTACATGGACGCGCTCGCGCTCATGTACGACCTGCTGACCAAGGCCCGCAAGGAAGGCCTGATGGCGCTTGAGGCGGATGTCGAGGAGCCCGAGAAGAGCGCCATCTTCAAGAAATACCCCGCGATCCAGAAGGATCACCACGTCGTGGACTTCATCACCGACTACCTCAGGATGATGGTCGGCGGCAACATGAACGCCATCGAGCTGGAGAACCTGATGGACGTGGAGCTGGAGACGCACCACGAGGAGGCCCACCAGGTGCCCTCCGCGGTCTCGCGCATCGCCGACGGCCTGCCGGGCTTCGGCATCGTCGCCGCGGTGCTCGGCATCGTCATCACCATGAGCCACCTCGGCGGGCCGCCGGAGGAGCTCGGCCATCACGTCGCCGTGGCGCTGGTCGGCACCCTGCTCGGCATCCTGTTCGCCTACGGCTTCTTCGGCCCGTTCTCCTCGCTGATGGAGCACATCGGCCGCGATGAATCCCAGTTCTACAAGTGCCTGAAGACGACCATCGTCGCCTCGCTGCAGGGCTACGCCCCGCAGGTCGCGGTGGAGTTCGGACGCAAGGCCATCTTCTCCAACGAGCGGCCCAGCTTCAAGGAACTGGAAGCGCACGTGAAGCAGAAGAAGTAGGGCGCGCCGGCGAGCGGGGCGGCAAGGGGAACGCGCCATGGCGAACGACAACCAGCCGATCATCATCAAGCGGATCAAGAAGGGCGGGCACGGCCATCACGGCGGTTCGTGGAAGGTCGCGTTCGCCGATTTCGTGACGGCCATGATGGCCTTCTTCATGCTGATGTGGCTGCTCGGATCCACCACGCCGGAGCAGAAGGCCGCCATCTCCGACTACTTCAACAACCCGAGCGCGGTGCCCGGCCCCGGCGGCGCGAGCAACAGCATGATCAAGCACGGCGGCGAGATGGACGTTCCCACCGGCGAGGGCATGAATCCCCTCCAGCACAACGATCCGGGCGAGATCGAGACCGAGAGCGACGACGCCAGCGCAGGCAAGGCCACCCTTGAGGACATCACCGCCGAGGAGCTCGAGGAGATGGCCCGCAAAAAGGAACGCGACGAGATGGAGTCCCTGCTCGAGGACCTGAAGAAGAGTATCGAGGCAGGCCAGGCATTGGCGCCGTTCAAGGATCAGCTGCTGCTGGACATCACCAGCGAGGGGCTGCGCATCCAGATCGTCGACAAGGAAAACCGGCCCATGTTCGACAGCGGCAGCGCCAACCTGAAGAACTACACCAAGACCATCCTCAAGGAGGTCTCGCGCGTCATCAACAAGTCCGGCAACCGGATCAGCATCTCCGGCCACACCGACCGCACGCCGTTCGCCAGCGCCAACGGCTACAGCAACTGGGAGCTGTCCGCCGATCGCGCCAATGCCGCGCGCCGCACCCTGGTGGAGGCCGGCTTGAGCGAGGCGAAGATCGGGCGCGTCGTCGGCTTGAGCGACTCGGTGCTGTTCGACAAGAAGAACCCCTACAATCCGATCAATCGCCGCATCAGCATCGTGGTGATGAACAAGGACACGGACAAGGCGGTCTCGGAGGGCGAAGGCGCGGCCGTGCCGCGGGCCGGAAACACGCCGGGCCAGGAATCCCCGGCGCCCGCAAAGAAGCCGGCCGCGGAGACCGCCAGGAAGAAGACCGCGAAGCGGCCCGAGGCGGGCACCACGCGCAAGAACAAGCCCGATGACGCCGATGCCTGAGCGTCGAAGCTGAGCGCGCGCGAGGGCCGCGGCCGGGCCGCCGGCGCCGCTACAGCTCGATCTGGTATCCCACCTCCACCACCCGGTTGACCGGGAGGCGGAAGAAGCTCGCCGCGCTCAGCGCGTTGCGCGCCATCACCGCGAAAAGCCGGCGCCGCCATCGCATCAGGCGGGACTCACCGGAGCCGACGATGATCGTCTCGCGGCCCAGGAAGAACGTCGTGTCCATGAGGTCGTACTTGAACACGGCCGGATCCACGGCCTCCAGGGCCGCCGGGACGTCGGGCCGCTCGAGGAACCCGTAGTTCAGGCGCATGCGATGCAGGCCCATGCCCAGGGTCTCGAACTCCATGCGCTCCTCGGCAGGCACATAGGGTATGCGCTCGGTCTCCACCGTCAGCAGCACCACCGTCTCGTGCAGCACCTTGTTGTGCTTGAGATTGTGCAGCAGCGAGCGCGGGACGCCGCCGGCGTCGGAGGTGAGGAATACGGCCGTACCGGCGACGCGGGTCGGACCGCCCCCGGCGATGCTGGCCAGGAACAGTTCGACGGCGAAGTGCTCCTCCGCGAGCTTGGCCTGGAGCAGGTCGCGCCCCTTCTTCCAGGTGTCCATCGCCAGGTAGATGAGCGCCGCGAAGACGACCGGCAACCAGCCGCCGGCAGGGATCTTCAGCAGGTTGGAGGTGAAGAAGGTAAGGTCGATACACAGGAACGGGATGGCGATGAGGACGGAGGCCGGCACCGACCACTTCCAGACGCGGCGCGCGACGAAGAACAGGAACAGCGTGGTCGCCAGCATGGTGGTGGACACCGCCACGCCGTAGGCCGCGGCGAGCCTCCCCGATTCTCCGAAGCTGAGGACCAGCCCCAGCGTGCCGACCATGAAGACCCAGTTGACCGCCGGCACGTAGATCTGCCCGATCGCCATCGCCGAGGTCTGCATGATGGTCAGACGCGGAACGAACCCGAGCTGTATGCCCTGGTTGGCTACCGAGAAGGCCCCGGAGATCACCGCCTGCGAGGCGATCACCGTGGCCGCGGTCGCCAGCGCCACCATCGGCAGCAGGCCCCACGAGGGCACTGTCTGATAGAAAAGACTCTCCAGCACCTCCGGCGAGCGCAGCAGCAGCGCACCCTGTCCGAAGTAGTTCAGGGCCAGCCCCGGCAGCACCAGGCCGAACCAGGCGTACTGTATCGGCTTGCGGCCGAAATGCCCCATGTCGGCGTAAAGGGCCTCGCCGCCGGTGACGACCAGGAACACCGAGCCCATGACCTTGAACGCCACCCAGTGGTTCTCCACGAAGAAGGCGACGGCATAGGCCGGATTGAGCGCACGCAGAACGTGCGGTTCCTGCATGATCTGCACGATGCCGATGATGCCCAGCGTCGTGAACCACAACATCATCACCGGGCCGAACACGGCGCCGATACGGGCCGTTCCGTAACGCTGCAAGACGTAGAGCACGACGAGAATGGTGACGGCAATCGGCACGACGAACGGCCTGAACAGGGCCGTCTCGACCTCCAGCCCCTCCACCGCGCTCAATACCGAGATGGCCGGCGTGATCATGGCGTCGGCGAACAGCAGCGCGGCGCCGACCAGTCCGAGGAAGATGAACAGCGGCTTGGTGACGGATTCCTTGCGCGTCCGTCCGACCACCAGCGCGGTCAGCGCGAGGATCCCGCCCTCGCCGCGGTTGTCCGCCCGCAGGATGAAGGCGACGTACTCGATGGAGATGACGAGGATGAGTACCCAGAAGATCACCGACAGCACCCCGAGGACGTTGGCCTCGTCGACGGCCAGGGCGTGGTGGGAAGCGAGGAAGCACTCGCGCAGGGCGTAGAGGGGGCTGGTGCCGATGTCGCCGTAGACGACACCCAGGGCGCCCAGCATGAGGGCCGACAGACTGGCCTTGTGGTCGGGGCGGCTGACGCTGTTCACGGCCGGCCGCTCGCGCAGTGGATTGTTGTTGTCGCTTTGCGCATTCCGGCAAATGTTGCCCATACGGCGAACAGCGCTCCGGAGGGTGACCCCCTGCATGACGCGGCGCAGTATAGAGGATTGTGGATGGCGGCGACAGGCGCCGGGCGCGCAGCCGGCCCTTGACAAGGGCGCGACCGCGCGCCCGGCGCGAGATCAACTCGCCGCCACGACGGTCACCGGGGCGCGCGCCAGCTTCTCGTACAGCGCGCACAGGCGCTGCAGCGGCCAACGCTCGTAGAGAAAGATCTCCATCGGCCGCCACATGGCGACCCAGCCACCGATGATCACGCTCTCCTTGATGATGGCCCAGGACGGATTGCCGGCATACGGCTCCAGCAGGTTGGCGACGACGATGCTGCCGGCCAGGAACAACAGCCCCCGGGCCAGGTCGCGCCAACCGTTGCGGGTCAGCTGGACGAGCCGGCGGCGGGTGGCCTGCAGCTTGTACTGGAAGAAGTTCGTCATCGCGCCCGCGAGCAGCGCCTGCGTCACCGCGGCGTCTTCGAGGTCGACGACGTGGAAGGCGAGCGTGATATCCGCCTCCGGCGGCAGTTCCTTGGCCCAGCCGACGATGAACTCCTCGGCCTCGGCGTCGAGTTCCTTCTCGATGAAGGGCGAGGGATCCATGGAATTGAACAGCTGGCCGATGTTGCGCACGCGCACCTCGATGAGGTGCGGCCCCGCCGCGCGCGCCGCCGGCGTGGAGTCCGCCATCTCAGTGCCGTCCCGGACCGGTCCCGGCGCTGCCCAGGCGATCTCGCACCTGAGCCAGGTAGGCCTCCGCGGCCGCGGGAAGCGCCTCGCTGCCGCGCTGCGCCTCCAGGCACATCAGCAGGTACTGCAGCCGCCGCTCGGCCGATCCGCGCGCCTCGCCCGCCGTGGCCCGGATCAACTCGCGCACGTCGCGTATCTCCCGCCGCATCTCGACCTCGCGCGGCAGGAAGCCCGCGTTCTTCAGGATGCGGTACGCGACCCGTAGCTCCTCCGGCACGATCAGGTCCTCGTCGAGATCGAGCGGCCGGCCCCTGCCCGGCAGGTCGTCGAATTCGCCCCGCTCGATCGCCTCGAGGATGCGCTGCTCGGCCAGCATGTCCAGGATCTGCATGCGGCAATAGTAACCGCCGCCGGGCCGCCGCCGACAGCCCGCGCCGCGCCAGCCGGGCGGCCCCTGAATGTGCGGCGGAATTCGCACAGCCCGCGGCGCCCCATGGCGTAGACTGCGCCCCGGTTTGAACGGCCATCCCAATCCCTTCGAGGAGAAAGGCATGTACAAGAAGATCGTGACGATCGCCGCCGCTGCCGCGGCCCTGAGCGGCTGCGGGTCCACGCCGGCGGAACGCGGCGTGAGCGGTGCGGGCATAGGGGCCAGCGCGGGCGCGGTCCTGGGCGCCGTGACCGGCATGACCGTCCTGCAGGGCGCCGTGATCGGCGCGACCGCCGGCGGACTGACCGGCGCGCTGACCCGCGAGGACCAGATCAATCTCGGCCGCCCCGCGTGGAAACAGGGCCAGGCGGCTGCCCCGGCGCCGGCAGCGGCGCCGCCGCAGCATGCCTATTCGGCCCCCTCCACCGTGCGCGAGATCCAGAGCACGCTGAAGAGCCTAGGCTACTACAGCGGTCCCGTCGACGGCATCGCCGGTCCCAAGACCGCCAGCGCGATACGTTCCTACCAACAGAAAAACGGCCTGCTGGTCGACGGCCGTCCGAGCGCGGAACTGCTCAATCACATGCGCCAGCGCGGTTGATCCTCCGGCGGGGTCCGCCGACGCGCGCGGCGGGACGTCTCCCGCACTTCGATCAGGCCGTCGCGCTCGCGCGGCGCGCCGCCGCGCCTCTGTCCCGCCGTCTGCCGGTGGCGATCACCCCGATCACCAGCACCGCCGCCAGTAGCGGGTAGACGGCCGAGTAGCGGAACAGCACTGCGAGGCTCAGCACCTCGCGCAGCGGCGCGATAAGATAGGTGCCCAGGCCCACCCCCGTCATCAGCGCGGCCACCAGCACCGAGGATACCCACGCGGTGTCCGAGGGCAGGCGCTGCACCGCGTGACTGATGGTGAGCGGGAAGAAGGCCGAACACGCGAGTCCGGCCATCGCGTAGGCAGCGAGCGCGCCGGCGCTGCCGCGCACCTGCGGCAGGGCGAGGAGCACGGCGACCATCATGAGCGGCAGCGCCAGCCAGACGCGGTGCGGCGACAGGCGCAGCACCACCGCGGCGATCAGCAACCGGCCAGCGGCCAGCGCCGCCCAGAACACCGACAGCGCCGCGGTCGCCACCGGCGCCGGCAGGGCGCGATCCTCCTGCAGGTAGATGACCGCCCAGTTGCTGAACGTGCCCTCGGCGAAGGCGTACAGCACCGCGATCAGGACGAACGGCGCCGCAATCCGGTAGCGGGCGCGGACCGGCAAGGCGGCGGCCACCGGGCTGAACGCCTGCGTCCGCGGCTCCTCCAGGTGCGCCAGCGCGATCGCCGCCGTGAGCGCCGCCGTCGCCGCGCTCAGCAGCAGCGGGAACTGCCACCACGCCGCGCGCATGAGGAAGGGCGCTGCGATGAGCGGCCCGATCGCCAGTCCGACGCCGAGCGCCGTGTGCAGCGCGACCACTGCCGCGTCGCGCCGCCGCGGAAACAGCAGCACCGGATAGGCGTTGAGCGGCGCGCTCGACAGGCCGAAGCCCAGTCCCAGCAACGAGGTCGCCGTGAGCAGGACTGCGTAGGCCCACTGCGCCGGCGCCGCTGCGCTGGCGGCCAGCGCGAGCTGCGCCGCTGCGTTGCCCAGCAGCGCGACGAGCAGCAGCCGCTTCAACGGCGTCCGCTTGGCGAGCTCGCCGCCGGCGAGCGCAGCCAGCGTCGTGCACAGCACCTGCGCCAGGAACAGGGAGCCGTAGCGGCCATCGGTGAGCGCCAGCGAGTGCTTGAGCGCGGCGCTGAGCGCCGGCACCGACACCAGCATCAGGCCCTGCAGCAGCCCGGCGCAGTAGATCAGCACGGTTACAGCGCCCGGCGCCCGTCCCGTCGCCGCTCGCAGGGGGCCGTGCATGATCAGGCCGCGCTCTGCAGGTGCGGGTCGTGCGCGCGCCAGAACCACGGGATATCGCGACGATGCTGGCGCAGCACGAGGTTTGCGATGAGCCCGGTCCAGCCGGTCTGGTGCGCGGCGCCCACTCCCTCGCCGGTGTCGCCGTGAAAATACTCGAACATCAGCAGCAGGTCCTTCCAGTGCTCACGGTCCTGGAACGGGCTGTCAGCCGCATAGGCCGCGATGCGGCCGGCCGCGTCGCGGCGGTAGAGGTTCACCAGGCGATCGCAGATGAGGCTCGCGATCTCCTGCAGGTTCAGTTGTCTGCCGCCCAGCGCCGGCACCGGCACCCGGAAGTCCTCGCCGTAGTAGCGGTGGAACTTCTCCAGGGCCTGCACCAGCGTGTAGTTGGTAGGCATCCACACCGGACCGCGCCAGTTGGAATTGCCGCCGAACAGTCCGCTCGTGGACTCACCGGGGACGTACTCGATGAGCGCCTGGCCGATGCCGGGCAGCACGCCGAGATCGCGATGGCTGGCGTGCAGGCGGCTGACGCTGCGCACGCCGTAGGGCGAGAGGAACTCCTCCTCGCTCAGCAGCCGGACGAGGATCCGCCGCAATTGCGGGGCCGTCACCAGCGCGAAAAGGTGCTCGCGGCGCGCATTGACCGTGTGCGGACAGGCCGACACGCAATGCCCGCGGAAGCGCCCCCCGGCGTGCGACTCGAGCACGCGGCGGAAGCGCGGCACGTTCGCGAGCAGGCGCTCGTCGACGACCTCCACCGCGAACAGCGGGATGAGACCGACCCAGGAATACACGTCGATGTGATGGCATTGCCCGTCCGGCGTGACCAGCAGGTCCTGGAAGAAGCCCTTCTCCTCGTCCCACAGCGCAAGCGCCCCGCCGCTGTGGCCGGCGATGGCGTTGGCGATCGACAGGAACTGCTCGAAGGTCTGGATCGCGACGTCCTCGTAGTCGGGGTCCTCGGTGGCCAGCTCCAGCGCCATGACCGCGACGTTGAGCGCGAACATCGCCATCCAGCCGGTCGCGTCGGCCTGCTTCAGGGAGTATCCCGGCGGCAGCGGCTGCGAGCGGTCGAACACCGAGATGTTGTCCAGGCCGAGAAAGCCGCCCTCGAAGACGTTGTGGCCGTCCCGGTCCTTGCGGTTGATCCACCAGGCGTAATTCATCAGCAGCTTGTGGAAGACGCGCTGCAGGAAATTCCGATCGCCCTCGCCGCGCTGGACGCGCTCGGCACGGAACACCTTCAGCGCGCCCATGGCGTGCACCGGCGGATTGGCGTCGCCGAAGGCCCACTCGTAGGCGGGGATCTGTCCGTTCGGGTGCAGGTAGGTCTCGCGCAGCACCAGCTCGATCTGCTCCTTGGCGAAATCGATGTCCACCAACGCGAGCGCCGCGCAGTGATAGGCCAGATCCCAGACGGCGAACCAGGGGTATTCCCACTTATCCGGCATCGAGACGACGTCGTGCGCCCGCAGATGCCGCCAGGCGTGGTTGCGGCCACGCTGCCGCTCGGGCGGCGGCGCGATGCGATCGCCCTGCAGCCAGCGGTGCACGTCGAAATGGAAGAACTGCTTGGACCAGATCATCCCTGCAAGGGCCTGGCGCACGATGCGGGCATCCTCTTCGGGGGCCTCGGGCAGCAGATCCGCGTAGAACGCGTCGGCCTCCGCGCGCCGGACGCTGACGACGTTGCAGTTGCGCGCGAACGGCGAGGGCAGCGCCCGGGCGCTCAGGATCAGCTCCACGGTGCGGCAACCGCCGCCCTCCACGCCCAGCCGGTGCCAGGCAGCAAACTTGGTGCCGCGGCCTGCGGGGTTCACCGCCCCGACTTCGTTGTCGACGACGCGCCGGTGGAAGGCGTCCTTCACGTACGGCGTCACGTTCGGCACCGACCACAGCCGCTCGCCGTTGCTCTCGTTGTCGGTGTACAGTGGCTCTGCGGCCTGGCGCCCGTACAGATAGTAGCTGCCAAGGGTCTCGTGCACGGCCAGTACCGCCCACTGCGCGCCCCGAGGCGCGTGGATCGCCTCGAGCAACGGCCGCACCCCGTCGGGTTCGCCCCAGCTCCAGGTGTTGCGGAACCACAGCGTCGGCAGCAGGTGCAGCGTGGCGCCGTCCGCGCCGCGATTGTGCACGGTGATGCGCGCGTGCACGCAATCCGGCGTGGCCTTCGCGTACTCCACCTCGATGTCCCAGTAGCGATCCTCGTGGAACGCGCCCGCATCGAGCAGGCCGAACGGCGGCTCTTGCCGCGAACGTCTTTGGTTCTCGCTCACCAGCCGCGCATACGGGTACTCCGACTGCGGGTACTTGTAGAGATATCGCAGGTAGCTGTGCGACGGCGTGGCGTCGAGATAGAAATAGTATTCCTTGACGTCCTCGCCGTGATTGCCCTGGTTGCCGGTCAGTCCGAAGGCGCGCTCCTTGAGGATTGGATCGCGGCCGTTCCAGAAGGAGAGCGACAGGCAAAGACGCTGGTTCTCGTCGCAGAGCCCGGCCATCCCGTCCTCGTTCCACCGGTACGCCCGCGATCGCGCCTGGTCGTGATCGAAGTACTCCCAGGCATTGCCATGCGGGCTGTAGTCCTCGCGCACCGTGCCCCACGCGCGCTCGGCCAGGTACGGCCCCCACAGCCGCCAGTTCTCGACTCCCAGCCGTTGCGCCTCGAGCCGCTGCCGTTCCGCCAATGCGCTCACCTCGCCCGTCGTCTCCACGTTGCCGTCCTCCGCATGCCCGTTCGATAGGTCCCAAACCGCGGCCGCGCCTCAGGCGCTCGCCGCCACCGCAACTTCTGCGCGGCGCGTGCGTTGCTGGCGCGCGCGCTCCAGCCGCCACCACGCCTCCAGCACGCAGGCCACCGACCACGCCTGCGCCGGCGCGCCGCGGGGTGCGTACGGCGCCTCGCCGTCGAAGATCTCGCTGACCGTGCCAAGGCCGGCGTCGAGCAGGTGCGCGGCCATGCCCTCCAGCCGCGCCTGCGCCGCGGCGGCATTGGCGTGCACGCGGAACTCGGCGAGCGCATAGTGGCCTAGCAGCCACGCCCAGACCGGGCCCTGGTGATAGCGGCTGTCGCGCTCCCACGGGCCGCCCTCGTACCGCGGCTGGAACTGCGCCTCGGCGGCGGCCAGCGATCGCAAGCCCAGACCGCACAGCAGCTCGCTGTAGCACTGCTTGACGACCTGGCCCTGCATGAAAGGCTCCAGCGGACTGTGCGGCAGGCTCACCGCCAGGATCTGGTTCGGGCGGATCCGCCCGTCACCGCCTTCCGGCCCGTCGATGACGTCCATGAGCCCGCTCTCGTCGTCCTTGACGTAGCGCCGGAACCCCGCGCGCACCCGCTCCGCAAGCTGGCGGTACGGCGGCGCCGAATATCCGAGCTCCTCGCCGAAGTCCGCCATCGCCCGCAGCGCGTTGTACCAGAGGGCGTTGATCTCCACCGGCTTGCCGGTGCGCGGCGTGACCACCCAGTCGCCGAGCTTGGCGTCCATCCAGGTCAACTGCACGCCCGGCTCGCCCGCGCGCAGCAAGGCGTCGGCCTCGTCCATGCCGATGCCGAATCGCGTCCCCACGCAATGGGCGTCGACGATCTCCTGCAGCACCGGCCAGACTCGCGCCAGCGCCGCGCGATCACCGCTCGCCTCGACGTAGGAGCGCCAGGCCTCGATGTACCAGAGCGCCGCGTCGACGGTGTTGTACTCCGCGACCGCGCCGCTGCCTGGAAAGACGTTGGGCAGCATGCCGCGATCCACGAAGCGCGCGAAGGTCTCCAGTATCCGTCGCGCGCTGTCGTAACGCCCGGTCGCCAGGCACAGGCCCGGCAGCGCAATCATCGTGTCGCGACCCCAATCGCCGAACCACGGATACCCCGCGATCACGGACTCCCCGTCCGGAAGGTCCGGCAGCGGTCTGGCGACAAGGAAGCTGTCGGCCGCGAGCACCAGCTGCCGCACCCACGACGGCGCATCGTGCAGCTCGGGCACCTGCACCCGCGCGCGCCTCAGCACGCCCGCGTCGTGACCCTGGAAGCGCCGCATTGCCTCTTCCAGATAGGGCGAGGCATCGGGGCTCAGGCTCGCGACCAGCCCCACCCACTCCCCCGGGTGCAGATCGAGCGCGGCGTGCGCGACGCACAGGTGATTGTCGTCCGCCGGCAGGCCGCGCTCGCGCTCGATCGGCAGATCGAAGTGCTCGTACCAGGTGCGGTCCGGGCCCAGCGTGCCGCCGCGGGTCTGCAGGTGCAGCGTGAATGCCGGCGTGTCGTGCGTCTCGGGCATGCACACGCGCACGCCGCGCGCCGGCACGCCGTCGGCGAGGATCTCCGGACGCAGGGCATGCGCGCCGGTGAGGTGGTGATGGTCGCGCGCGTTCACCAGCACCCGGGCGGACAGCCGCAGAGGCCGCGCCTGGAAACGGCGCGCCGCCTCCTGCAGCCGGTAGGCGACGTAAACGGTGTCGGCGCCGTGCTCCAGCCACACGCGCATCTCGACCTCGGTACCGCCGATGCCGTACCGCCACACTGGCATCCGTCCGTCGAGATGAAACGATTCCAGGTGCAGGTAGCCCCTCGGATCGACGACCCCTCCCGACCAGCGATTGGCGTACAGCGGCCACTGGCGCGCCCCGTCCGTGACGGTGGCGTCGATCTTCGCCACCAGCAGCCTGCGCCCCAGCGGCGGACTGAGCGGCGCGATCAGCAGGCCGTGATAGCGCCGCGTCAGCGTGCCGGCAACGGTTCCGGCGGCATAGGCCCCGCGGCCGTTCGCCAGCCACCACTCGCGCCGCTCGGCCTGCGCGAGGTCGTCGCAGACCCCGCGCCCCAGCCGCACGTGATTCACCGATGCCTCGGCGCTCATGTGACCCTCCTTGTTGTTCCAATAAGCCCGTCGGCCACGCGCATGGCCCAGGCATAGATGGTCAGAGACGGATTCACGCGGCTGGAGCGCGGCAGCACGCTGCCGTCGACGACGTAGAGGTTCTCCATCCCGTGCACGCGGCCGTCCGCGTCCACCACCGAGCGGCGCGGATCGCGCCCCGCCACCAGCGTCCCGCAGGCGTGGGCGGTGCCGGCGAGGCCGATCCTCCGCCCCACGCCGAGCAGGCCGGCCTTGAGCAGCGCGAGCCGGAAGCTCGCGACCACCTTCGCGTGCTCGCGCATCGCCTCCGGCGTGCGCCGCGGGTCGTAGTCCAGCCGCGGCAGGCGCGTGCCGTCGCCTTCCGCGCTCACACGGTTGTCGGGGTGCGAACCGTCCTCGGTCTGCAGGAAGAACCCGTAGGCGTGCTCGGCGAGCCGCCGCGCCGCCCGTCGCGGCAGGCCCGAGGGCAACAGCGAGGCGATGACGTCGCTGCCGAAACCGAGCGGCTGTACGCTGCTGTGCGGGCAACGCTCGCTCAGCCAGAACACCGTCTTGCGGATCGCGTCGGTCTTGCGCGAGGGCGAGAAGGCGAGCATGGCAGTGAGCAGGTGCCGCTTGAAGTAGCGTCCCACCCAGGGCGCGCACGGCAGCCGGGAGGCGAGGTCGGTGCTGCGCATATACCGCTGCAGCAGTCGCGGGGAATGCAGCGCGCCCGCGGCGAGCAGGACGCGCTCCGCGGAAATCCTCCGCCCGTCGGCGCACCGCACGCCACGCACGCGGCGTGGCGAGGAGCGGTCCGCGATCAACTGCTCCACGGGCTGACCGGTGATGACCGTCAGACGGAGCTGCGGCGGGACGCGATCGAGCAGCGCCGTCTGTGCGTCGGCCTTCAGGCCGCGCGCGGAGGCGAAGCCGTCGAAGTGCGTGGCCTCGTGAAGATCCTCCAGGATCCGCGGCGACAGTCCCAGCGGCAGCGGCGCGGGCCGCCACGCCGAGCCGTTCATCCGCCGGCTGATCCCGGCGATGTCCGGCTCGGCTGCGAAGGCGCGCACTCCGAGCAGGCGCTCGGCCATCTCGTAGTACGGCGCCAGGTCCTCGTAGCCGATCGGCCAGGGGAGGCAGTGAAACGCCTCCTCGCCCTCGAACTCGCCGCGGTCGTAGCGCAGCAGCGCCGCGCCGTACCACTTCGTCTTGCCGCCGAGATTGAAGTATTCCTCGGGCTCGAAGTGTCGATCGTCCTTGTCCAGCCAGAACTCCGTGCTCCGGAACTCGCCGCGCCGGACGACGCGCTCCAGGTCCAGCGTGGATCCGTCCGCGGGCAGGGCCCTGCCCTTCTCCACGAGCGCCACGCGCCGCCCCGCGCGCGCCAGCACGTAGGCGGCAGCGCTGCCGCCGGCCCCCGAGCCTACGATGATGTCGTCGAAGTCGGTCATGGCGTGATTCCTGAACCGTGAGTCGTGAGTCAGCCTTTCCAATCACCTTCATCAGTAAATCGCCGCCGGCGAGACGACTGCCGCGGTCGAGCCGCGCGTGCGCGCGTGGGTGAGGACGAACAGGAACTCGTAAACCTTGCGCGCGGCAATCTCCTCGGTCGCAACGTTCTCCAGGCCGAACAGCCCGTAGTTCACGTACATGGTCTGCGGTACGAGAAACGGCCGGTCCGGGTCCTCGCCGGGCACCGGCCCGATGCTCCAGGTGTCCGCGCCCAGCAACGCGATGCGCCGCTCGTGGAACCACGCGATGAGATCGATCCCGGGGCCGGGCTCGCCGGCCAGGAACGCGACATCGTCGACGTTCCACAGCCCGCCCCAGCCGGTGTGCAGCAGCACGGCGTCGCCGGCGCGGATCCGTACGCCCTGCGCCGTGAGCGCCGCCTCGACGTCGGCGACGGTGATGACGTAACCCTGAGCCAGGCGCGCCACACCCTTGTAAGCGGCGATATCGACCAGCACCCCGCGGGTGATGATCGGGGGCACGGTCTCCATGCCGAAGCGGTTCAGGCCGTAGGCCTCCACGACATCGCGCGCGCGCCAGCCGTTGTAGAAGCGGTCGCCGATCTGGATGTGACCGATGGAATCCAGCTGCGTGCCCACCTGGAAGGTGCCAGCCTGGATCTCGGTGAGCCAGTTGATCCGGTTCCTGCCCCAGCCGTCGCCGTCCGCGTCGACGCGGCGCAGATTCGTGTATGGCGCGGAGGCATCCACGGTCTGGTGCCAGTAGCGCCCCGGGAACTTCGGCGTGCGATCGTCGAGGATGCGTCCGAGGTCCACGGTGATCCCCCGCTTCACGAGACCTGCCGCCGAGGCCGTCACTGCGGGGGTGATCTCGTTCAGCGTGCCGATCTGATCGTCGGGGCCGTAGCGGCTCGGCCACCACGGCCGCACGCCCTCGGGCAGACCGCCGTGCTCGCCGCGCGAGTCGGAGGCGAGGAACACCGGTGTCTCGGAGTCGGCAGCGCCAGCGCCGGGCGCGCTCACCATCGCCGCGAGCGTGCATGCGCACAACCGCGCACTGTAAGCGCGCCGTGCGCTCGCGCGCGCAACCTGGCGAGGCTGGCTACCGGCGGGTTCGATCATGGGCCCGTGCGATGCCATGGGTCTGGTTCAGCCGCCGTTCTCGAAACCTGGATACAACGTCATGCCGCCGTCGACGTAAAGCGTCGCGCCGGTGACGTAGTCGGACTCGTCGGAGGCGAGCCACACAGCGGCCCTGGCGACGTCGTGCGTGACGCCGATGCGGCCGTAGGGGATGAGCTGCAGCAGCTCTGCTTCCTTCTCCGCCGTGCTCCAGGCGCTGTGATTGATCGGCGTCTTGATCGCCCCGGGCGAGATGCTGTTGACGCGGACCTTGTGCGCGGCCAGCTCCTGCGCCATGGTCTTCATCAGCATCATCACCCCGCCCTTGGAGGCCGCGTAATTGGCGTGCCCCGCCCACGGGATAAGGTCGTGGACCGAGGACACGCAGATGATCTTGCCGGCCGAGCTCGACAGCGACGGTGTGACGCCGCGGCGGATGAACTCGCGCGCCGCCTCGCGCGCGCAGAGGAACTGACCGGTGAGATTCACGCGTATGACCGTGTCCCAGTCCTGCAACGACATGTCCACCAGCGCCGCGTCCTTCTGCAGTCCGGCGTTGTTGACCAGGATCTCCAGGCCGCCCAGCTCCTCGATGGCCTGCTCGAACATGGCTCTGACCTGGTGTTCCTGGCTGACGTCGGCCTGGATCGCGATCGCCTCGCCCCCGCCGTCCCTGATCTTCCGCACCAGACGCTGCGCCTCGTCCGGTCTGCTCACGTAGTTGATGACCACATGCGCGCCCGCGGCCGCGAGCCCCTCGGCGATACCGGCGCCGATGCCGGAATTGGCGCCGGTGACCAGCGCCCGTTGTCCCTCGAGCACCCGCCGACCTCCGGTTTCAGCCGTGACCTTCAGCGCGACATTCATATCGGAACCCCTCAGGCAGGACATTTCCGTGTGTTCTCACGCGCGAGTCCGGAAGCGGTTGCGCAGCAGCCGATCGCAGGACAGGGCGCCCGGTCCGTGCAACACGAGCACCAGCAGCATCAACCCCCACACCTCGTGCTGGGCGAGACCGGCGGCGTTCAGATCGGGGTAAGAGATCACGGCGACGATGTTGAAGACGAACAGCACCGCGGCGGCCAGCCTGCCGCCGAGCCCGAGGGCCAGCAGCGCGGGGAAGAAGAGCTCGGTGAAGGTGGCGGCATAGGCAGCCAGCGCCGGCGGGAGCAGCGGCACCCGGTACTCGTACTCGAACAACTGCAGCGTCGTCTGCCAGGACTGCACCTTGGCGAGGCCCGATACCCAGAACACGTTGGCCACGTACAGGCGCAGCGCGAGATCGGCCAGCGGCGATGCCGCCTGCAGCAGGTCCGCCGCCTTCGCGTACAGCGCGGCGACGCGTGCCGCCGGGGATCGCCGCGCGCCGATCGCGGTCGTCATCGGTGTTGCAATGGATGTCATCATGTGCGCTCCTCTCTTCAGTCCTCGCTCAACAGTGGAAACCGCAAATCGTGTGGCGTGCTACGTGGCTGCGCAGCACGGTGGTGACGCAAAGGGCCGGCTCGGCAGCGAGCGCGCTCTCGCAGGCGTAGCGCATGTTTCGCCCCTGCTGGAGCTGATACAGCAACGTGAACTCGCCGGGACTCAGCCGCTCGATCTCGATCTCAAGGTCGCGCCGGATGACGAGCAGCAGTTCGCCGCCCTCCTCCAGAGATACCTGCGGATCCCCGGGGTAACCGGGCTGATTGGTCTGCCAGATCCGCAGTGCCGGATAGGAGGAGGCGAACAGGCGCGCGCTCGGGTGGATCTCGAATCGCAGGTCTTCGTAGCGGCGGCGCGGCACTCCGGCGAGGGCCTCCAGGTTTATCCGGCGGGGCTCCGCGGCGAGCTGGACCTCCCGCATCAGCCTTTCCAGACGCGCGACGTCGGGCAGGTACGGAAGCGTCTGCAGCCCGGTCATCGCCTCCAGGAACCAAGGGAACTCCGCGCCGTAGTCGATGAGGTTGCCGGTGCGCGACGGACAGTCGCGCACGTAGCGCAGTGCCAGCGCCTGGAAGTACTCCGCGCCGAGCAGGCGGCGCACGAC